>PDWI01000959.1_pt1 | contig 46526 bp, 34 predicted proteins | sample 1430891 | NCBI WGS metagenome assembly PDWI01 (sample SAMN01162508, study PRJNA174530) | Oral metagenome, whole genome shotgun sequencing project. | biome: Marine environment; feature: Marine mammal; material: Swab sample of the gingival sulcus; isolation source: swab sample of gingival sulcus...
GTAAAAATCCTAAAATACTAAAGCAGTATTTAGAAAGCGAGGATAAAAATAATGAAAATTATAATTTCTATGTCAGGGCAATTCTTTTTTATGAAATTGACGATTTAAGTACAGCTTTGTTTTATTTGGACAAAATGGTAAAAACAAATGATGCAATGTCTGTTAAGAACCTTGTATATTCTGAAGGGAAATTATATGTAGAAATATATAAAGCCGCAAATAAATTAAATTTAGGCTATAAAAATCTTGAGATATTACAAAAAAAGAACTCAACACTGAAAGAAGAAATTGACAAAATAAAGAAACAAATACGATAATTATTTAGTAAATAATTCTTTATTTTTTATCATAAATGTTTTACGATAATTTTACTAATTCATGATTTGAACGCGTACTATAACTGGTTATCTATCAATGTCTTAGATTGTCGCCATAAGAGTTTTATCGTTAATAATTCGTAAATTTCAATTTGTAATTTAACGAACTCTTATTGGGGCAAACCCAATTTTATTACTTAATTAGCGTTCTAATAATAAAAATTCAATATGCCCTACATACTTATCATATTATTATCATTTTTAACAATAAACCTAAATGCTCAACAAAGCCTCGAAATACCTAATAATTTGGTAGTTACAGTTCAGCACAGTTCAGGCAAACCGCATCTGACTTGGAGTATAAACAATCCCGAAGCAATAGACGGATATATCATAAAAAGAGACATTATAGATTTTCCGAACACTTACGGATATAACACAATAGCTGTCATAGACGACCCTTATACTTTTGAATATACAGATAACTCAACCGTATACGGAGAAGCACAGCCCGATTTACGTTCTGAAACATACCGAATTTTATCTTTCGATAGCATAGGTAACGAACGATTACTCAGCCCAATGAGCGAAGCCCGTTCCACAATATTATTCACAGGTAAATTTGATTACTGCCTGCGTGCCAATCTTTTACGCTGGAGCAGTTACACAAAAACACCCGCCACCCAAGAACAATACAGTATTTATAAATCCAATAATTCAGTTGATTTTTCCGAAGAAAATAAAACCATATTCCCCGATACCTTTTATTCATCCAAAATTTCTGAATACAACCAACAATACCAATATTATATAGAAGCAAAAACCGACAACGGACACATTTCGCAATCTAACCTCATAAGTATGGATACCGATGCTCCCGAACAAGCTAAATATCTTAAAATAAATAAGTTATCAAATGAAAATGAAGGTGTTTTAAATATAGATTTTGAATTGGATGAAGCCCCTGCCGTTAAGACCTTGTATGTGTTGCAATACACAGGAAACGAGGTAGATACAGTATACGAAACAGCACCCGACGGGCGCGGATATTACAGTATCGATTTACCCCACAAATTAGGAACACAAGCTGTTGGTTTTCAGGTATTAGCGAGTGATTCATGCCCGCAGAAAGTTATTGCCTCACAATTGCGCCACGAACTTCAATTGCAATGTGAAACTGAATCAAGCCCCAAGTATTTGAACTTCCTGTCTCCCTCAGCTCCCTTAGATAATCAATATTTTGATGTATATCGCAAATCGGAAAATGAAGAATTCACACTTGAAGCTGCCAACATCAAGGGTGAATTTACAGATGATATAAGTGATATTATAAATTCTCAAATATTGGGAAAAAGTCCGCAAATAAATACGGAGTATAAATATCAGACCGATTTTGAAGCCTGCCTCTATATCTCAAATCATGCAGTTTGTAAACATCAAGCTAAAATGATACTGTACAATGCAATAAACCCCAAAAGCCCATACCCCGAAGACCGTATTTTCCGCCCCCTTTCAGTAAATTTAATAGACTATGAAATGTTAATTTTTGACGACGTAGGCAATGTAGTTTTTAGTACTAAAAATCCGCAAAAAGGTTGGGATGCTTATCTGCCTTCCGGCAAAATAGCTCCACGTGCGTCATATATATATATTATTAAATACAAAGACAATTTTGGTAAAGAATATTCCGAAAAAGGTATTGTATCTGTCGTTTATTAAGAACACTTTTTTTTAATTAAAAATTGAAAATTGAGAATTATTTAAATATTTGTTACTTTTGCGTTCAAAAATATCAAACAGCCATGACTAAGAGTTTTTAGACACACAACAGCATGGTTATAGGGACGAAAGCCGGAAAACGAAACTCCCAACTTCCAACTTCCCGCTTCCAACTTAAAACACAAAGATATGAAATCTAAAATTGAGTTTTTTAAACAATTTGTTACAGAAAATCGCTTTAATTTATTTGAAAGCGTACTGAGTGAACGTTCGCGATATATTACCGTAGTGCTGGAAGATATTTTCCAACCTCACAATGCCAGTGCCGTGCTAAGAACTTGCGACTGTTTTGGCGTACAAGATGTTCATATCATAGAAAATGAAAATGAGTATAAAATAAATCCTGATGTTACTTTAGGCTCTTCAAAATGGCTTACTTTAATACGTCATAACACCTTAAAAAACAACACATTAGAAGCTATAAACAAACTAAAATTACAAGGTTACAGAATAGTTGCCACGAGTCCGCACGCCAATGATTTTACGCCGGATACTATTGATTTAGAAAAAGGAAAAATAGCCGTTATGTTTGGTTCTGAATTACCGGGGCTAAGCCAAATAGCAATGGACAATGCCGATGAATTTCTAAAAATTCCAATGTACGGATTTACGGAAAGTTTCAATATATCAGTTTCTGCCGCAATTATTCTTAACAGGCTCTCGGAAAGATTACGCCAATCGGGTATAAAATATCATCTTTCAGCAACCGAAAAAGATGAAATAATATTTAATTGGTTAAAGCAAAATGTAAAAAATCCCGAAGCATTAGAAGAAAAATTTTATTCAAAACAATGATAAGTCAGCGCGAATTATTTTTAAGACATGTAGGACAAACCTCCGATGCACCAATGGGCATAGAAGCTGTAAGTGCTGACGGAATATATATTTTTGACAGGTACAACAAAAAATACATCGATTTAGTAGCGGGAGTATCCGTAAGCAATGTGGGACATGGGCATCCGCGAGTAAAGCAAGCCGTTAAAAACCAAGTAGATAAATATATGCACTTGATGGTTTACGGCGAGTATATTCAAAGTCCGCAAGTGGAATATGCACAAATGCTCAGTAATTTGCTGCCTGAAAATCTAAATTCTGTATATTTTGTAAATTCCGGCAGCGAAGCCAACGAAGCAGCAATGAAGCTTGCCAAAAGATACACGGGACGCACCGAGATAATAGCAATGAAAAATGCCTATCATGGTAGCACACAGGGCGCACTTAGCCTGATGAGCGACAGTTTTTTTTCTCAATCATACCGACCGTTGGTACCGGGCGTTCGATTTATTGAATTTAACAATCCTAATCAAATTTCGCAAATTACTTCAAGAACAGCTGCCGTATTTGTTGAAAGCATACAAGGCGAAGCCGGCATAATACCTGCCGATAAAAACTTCATGATTGAGCTGAACAAGCGATGCAAAGAAACCGGCACACTTATCATAATAGACGAGGTACAAACGGGCTTTATGCGCACCGGACGTATGTTTGGGTTCATGCAATACGACATAATTCCGGATATTATAACAATAGCCAAAGGCATGGGCGGCGGCATGCCGATAGGAGCTTTAGTTACCGATAAAAAAATTTCCGACAGTTTTAAAACCAACCCCGTACTTGGACACATTACAACCTTTGGCGGGCATCCCGTTTCGGCGGCAGCTGCAATTGCTTCGCTTGAAATAGTAAGCCAATTCACAGAAGATAATATAAGTCATAAATATAAACTTTTTAAAGAAGGCTTACAAGAAATGTCGCAAGTTGAAGACATACGCGGGCAAGGTTTGTTACTATCGGTAAAACCGCGTCATTCCGTACCAATAGAGACTTTTGTAAACATAGCAAAAGAAAATGGATTACTTACAGATTGGTTTTTATTCAACAATTCAAGGTTTAGAATATCACCTCCTTTAACCATTTCCGACAATGAAATTCAAGAAGCAATCGAGAAAATACAAAAATCATTAATTGAATTTGAAAAAAATAAATTTAAGTATTGAACTCATTTAAACTTTCTTAAAAAATAACTGAAATTTCTGCATATTGTGTTGCATTTTTTGAATTTAGTACCACTAAATTTTGCAAAAACTTTATCTCATTTTCATAAAATACTAAAATTTTAAATGAGTTTATTAAAAAAATATCAATAAAGTTTACATTTTGTAAATATTCTTATATTTTTGCCGCATTATATAATTTTATTTATTTTTAACAAATTTTAAACTTTTTGTGATGAAAAAAACAAACTTATTTCACGTTTTAATGGCTATGTTATTAATGGTTGCTTTTACATTTGCATGTAATGAAAAAGCTGCAAAAAAATCGGAAGAAAAAGTAAAAAAAGAAACCGTTGAGAAAAAAGAACAAGCTCAAGAAGTTGTTGATACTTTGTCTGTAAAAGCTGAAGAAGCTAAAGAAGACGTAAAAAAAGAAGTAGAAAAAACTGAAAAAAAATAATTAGTATTTTTTACTTTTCTTGAAATTATGTATTAGAACTATAAATTTATTTTGTATTAAACTATTTCAAGCATTATAAATTTTCTAATACATAATTTCAATTTGAAAGGGTAGGGGGACGAAGTTTTAAATGTTATACTTTTCCAAAAATAAAATTTACGAATATTTGCCTATTCCTTTTCTAAAATTTCATCAAAAAGCACATTTCTTATAACTCTTTTCCACAATTCATAGCCTTTTTTACTGAGATGCAATCTATCGCCTACAAACAAGTCGGCATAAGGCTTACCATTTTTTCCCAACATTGGCGTACTTATGTCGATATAAAAAAGATGCTCGTGTTTGTCTGTCATTTTCTTTACCAGTAAATTTGCGTCACTCATATTTTTCCAATATTTCATCCTTGCAGGCGAAGGTTTTACGGAAAGAAAATATATATCAGTTTCGGGCAGATAATACCTACTGACTTTCTCAAATAATTCAAATAATTCTAAGAACTTTTCAGGCTTTATTTTGCCTACACTCAAATCATTATCACCCTCATAAAGAACAATTGTTTTGGGTTTATATTTTTCGGCTATGCGAGGGAAAAAATATATAGCTTCTGCCATAGTCGAACCTCCAAAACCCCTATTCAATACGGGGTGGGGGAGCATTGATTCCTCCAAATGATACCATTTGCGAATTGATGAACTGCCCAAAAACAATACCACATCATCAGGGAAACCTTTTGTTGAATCTTGCTTTTCAAAAATCAATATCTCTTTCTCAAAACGATGAATTTTATTGGTATCGGCAAGCAAACTTAATTCATCTAAAAACTCCGAAAAATTTTTCACAGGTATTTCTTTCGGAACTTCTTTTATGACAACTTCTGACTTTGTAACAGTTTTATTATCAGTATTTTGAGCATTGCTGCATGCTGTAATTAAAATTACATTTATTATTAAAATAAAAATAACGGTAAATCTGTAATTTGACTTCATAAATAGATATTTTTTTGATTATATTTTTTAAATTACACCTTGGGTTTATATATTTGCAAAAATAATAAAAAATAGAAATGGCACTTATAAAATCTGTATCCGGCATAAGAGGAACTATTGGCGGCAAACCCGAAGAAAATCTTACACCTATTGATTTAGTGAGATTTACCGCTGCTTTCGTTCAGTTGATAAAGGAAAAACGTAACAAAGAAAAAATAAGTATAGTCCTAGGACGCGATGCCCGAATATCGGGCGAAATGGTTGCGGGAATAGTAAAAAACACCCTTGTAGCATGCGGCGTTGATGTTATTTACATTGGACTGGCAAGCACACCTACCACCGAAACAGCTGTGTGTGAGTTGAATGCAGACGGCGGTATTATACTCACGGCAAGTCATAATCCGGAACAGTGGAATGCCTTGAAATTACTAAACGAAAAAGGACAATTTATTTCAGTTGCCGAGGGCAAATATTTGCTTCAACTTATGGAAGATAAAACTATTGATAATCAATACGTTTCAGTTCATAAACTTGGTAAAATTACCGAACGTTCCGATATGCTCGAAAGACACATTGACTTAATTTTGCAAGACGAACTTGTTGATAGAGAAGCAGTTGCCGTACGAAATTACAAAATTGTGGTAGATGGCATTAACTCAGTAGGGGGCTTTGCAATACCTCAATTGCTTGAGCGTATGGGAGTTAATAATATTGTAGTATTAAATGGAGAACCAACCGGTAAATTTGCACACAATCCGGAGCCTTTACCTGAGAATTTGACACAAATAATGCAAACAGTTAAAAATGAAAATGCAGATTTAGGTATTGTGGTAGACCCCGATGCCGACCGTTTGGCATTCATTTCGGAAGACGGCAAAATGTTTGGCGAGGAATATACCCTTGTAGCGGTTGCCGATTATGTTTTAAGCAATAAAAAATCGCCCGTTGTTTCCAACCTGTCGTCAAGTCGTGCTTTGTATGATATAGCCCAAAAACATGGAGTTGAATATTATAGCTCGGCAGTTGGTGAACTTAACGTAACCGACAAAATGGAAGCAGTAGGTGCAAAAATAGGAGGCGAGGGGAACGGTGGTGTAATATATCCCGCCATACGTTTCGGACGTGATGCTTTAACAGGAACAGCGCTATTTCTCAGTTTTTTGGCAAAAAGTGGTAAAAGTATGTCGGTTTTGCGTAAAGATTACCCTAATTATATCATGGTAAAATCAAAAATAAGTCTCAATCACGACACTGTTGTAAAAGATTTATTGAATAAAATGACACAACATTTTTCAGAATATTCTGATACAAAAATATCAACAATAGATGGTGTTAAAGTTGATTTTCCTAACTCGTGGGTTCATTTGCGCGCATCTAACACAGAACCCGTAATTAGAATTTACACCGAAGCGCCCGACCCAAAACAAGCTGAGAAGCTTGCCGCAGAAGTCAAAAATTTAATATCTGACTTAATGTAAAATTAATGTGAAAAAATTAGTAAAACATCTGGTATGTGATTTAGACGGAACATTGTTGAACAACAAAAAGCAAATTTCGCAAGCCGATATGGAAACATTGCATTTGCTTGGCGAAAAGGGAATATGCAGAACTATTGCAACCGGACGTTCATTATATTCTTTCAGTGAAGTTTTAGATGAAGATTTACCAATAGATTTTTTAATTTCTTGTGCCGGTGCTTCAATTCTTAATTTCAAAACTAAAGAAATTTTGTCATCTTCGGTAATTGGGCGAGGAGATGTCGCTGAACTGACAAACTATTTAAGGAAGTATAGTCTTGATTATCAGGTTCGTGAGCCTGAGCCAAACGGACATTTTTATTGTTACGAACGTTTCTCTACGGAAAATACCGATTTTGATTACTTAGCTCAAATGTATGCCAAATACATCCGCCCGATAGACCTTAATAATCTGAACGATGCCTCTCGAATAATAAGTATATTGCTTGATGAAGCGCACATATCCTTGTTTGATAAGTTGTCTGATAAATTTAGTGTTATTAGAGCTACTTCACCCATCAACAATAAATCTGTATGGATGGAGATATACAAAAAAGGCGTGAATAAAGGCAGTGCATTGAGGTTTATTAATGAACTTATTGGAGTATCGCTTTTAGAAACGGCAGGTCTTGGAAATGATTACAATGATTTACACTTTCTGAATATTGTTGCCCAAAGTTTCGTTACTTCTAATGCACCGAAATATCTTACCGATAGGTATCAGGTTACCGTCAGTAATAATTCTTCGCCTCTCTCTGAAATTGTGAAAAATATAGGGATATTATAGTTTGAGTTTTGGGTTTAAGTTGCTGATTATTAATAGATTATCGTTTAAAAATATTGTATTTCTTTAAAAAATTATTATCTCTCATATTTATAGGTTTTTGGCTAAGTTGAAGATTGTAAAAATCAATACAACCGGTAACTTCTTCCGAAATCCAATCAGGCAATTTTATTTTTGTATTTACTTCGGGTAATTCTATTTCGGCTATTATCAAGCCGCTGTTTTCTTTTTCAAAAACATCTATTTCCCATTTCAAATTGTTTTCTGCTTCTATAATATAACGCCTTTTTTCTATGGTGTAGCCAACCGAAAATTTGAGCATACCCAATGCAGCTTTTCTGTCTATTAAACTCTCATATTCGCTTCTTACCATGCCGTTGGCTTGAGTTTTTCCTTTCACCGTGAGAAAAGCCTCATTATCGGTTACGCGTATTCTTACCGTGCGTTCGGGCTTGGTACACAGATAAGCCTGTTTTATCGAATATGATTTTATATTTCCGGTTTTGAAGTTGCTTTTAACCAAAAATTTACGTTCTATTTCTTTGTTCATTATTTTATTATTCAGAATTAAAGCTCGCTAAAAATTTATATTGCAAATCTAATTTTTTTTTGAAGATTTTATCGCTAAACAGTTGGGTTAAAATTTAATAAATTAAAACACATAATTAATATTATGTTAAATAGAGTTATTCTAAAAAAGAGAGCAGTGTTTTCAGCACTACTCTCTAATATTTTTATCTTATATATTATTTTTCCAGTTCTTCTAAAATTTGAGAATATTCTTGAGCTTTAGCTTTATTTCGGAGTTGATAGTATATGCCTTTTAACATTACAACAGTATCTCTATCTTTAGGGTCTAAATTATAAGCTATTTCAAAATATTCTACTGCTTTTTGAAAATCAGCTTTTTTAGTTGATTTTATAGCATCAGCTTTTGCTCCATCTTTGTAAATTTTAAATACCAGATCCGATTCAGCTGATTTGCTCTCGCCTCTTTTATAATATAAGCGTCCTCTATTAAATGCTGCATTCATCAATTTCGAGTCTATCTCAAGAGCTTTGGCAAAAAGTTTGTCGGCTTTTTGAAAAAGCTTATCGACTTCTGCATATAATTCATCAGCTTTTTTCTGTGCTGCTTTTTGTTTATTAAGTGCTGCTGCTTTTTTAGATTCATCGAAACGGTTTCTAAATGCTTCTTTTTTGTATTCTAAAACATTTTCCATTTCTTTCCAATAGTTTTCATAAAGCATCTCTTCTTTTTTACTATAAATTTGTCCTTTTACCGAATAAAAAGAAGCATTTTCAGGATTTTTTTCTATGGCAAAATCGAGATATTCAATAACCTTGTCAAATTGGTTTTTGTTTATGTAGTAATTTATAAGGTCTATTACCAATTGTTCTTCATTCGGATTTTTTTCAAAACCTTTTTTTATCGTGTTTAAAAATTTTTGGTCACTTCCCTGCTCTTTGTATGTTTCTGCCAAATAATGATAAGAAATGCCTGGGTCATAACCAGATTTTACACATTCCAAGAAGTGTTTTTCGGAATTGTCGTATTTTTTTCCATTAAAAGCAATAATTCCTAAAAAATATTCAACTTTATCAGCTGAATAAAAAGTATCTGTCTCAAATTTTGGCAATTTACATAAATCAGCCCCTTTTGACATATATTCATAAGCTTTATCATATTTTTTGTCTCCATAAAAGCCTATTGCTATGTCAATAATAGTATTTTTGATGCTTTGGGTCAATTTTTTGGTCGTGGTTTTACTTTTCAGTTTTCCTTTCCCTTTATCATCCAATTCAACAGCTTTCAAAAGTGCATCGGCTGATTTAGCTATGGCATCTTCGGTTATGTATTCTGTTTCTTCCCATTTTTGAACAATTCCGTCTTTTACGTAAACTTTTTTATGGGGATATTTCCAAACTTCAAATTCACCTTCGGTATTTTTACTTAAAGGCTCACCCCACAATAAAGTCAAATACATGTAAGAAGTTTTCGAAGGTTGTTCTGTAGGCAGTCCTGCATATAGCCCGCTTGTGGTAAAAATAGAAATATCATACAATAACTGAGCTCTACTTTTCCAAGTTTTAGATTTCAGATTTTTCTTTTCGTTTTGTATTTCTTTGTTACTTTTTTCAAGATCTTTTTTCAAGCTTTCCCAGGTTTGAGGAACTTGAGCAAAGCTTAAAAACATAGTGAACAAAAGTCCTAAAGTTAAAATTGATTTTTTCATGTTTTTTTTTCAGTTTTAATTATGTTTAAAAATTAATTTGAATTTTCTTCATTGTTTTCATTGGTATTCTCATTAGCTTTTTCATTATCGGTTTCTTCGGCTTCTGAACGGTCTACTTTAGCTACTGAGGCTATTTGCTCATTGTCTTGAATATTAATCAGTTTTACGCCCTGTGTAGCTCTTCCCGATAAGCGTATTGTTTCAACTGCTAATCGTATTGTAATACCTGCACGCGTAATAATCATAAGGTCGTCTACATCTCTAACGTTTTTTAATGCAATTAATTTTCCTGTTTTGTCAGTAATGTTTATGGTTTTAACTCCTTTTCCGCCTCGTTTGGTTATTCGGTAATCTTCCACTGTGGTACGTTTACCATATCCATTTTCGGAAACCACTAATACACTGTGTCCCATATCAGGTTCTGCATGAATCATGCCAATAACTTTATCGTCGTCTGATATTCGGATACCACGTACTCCTGCTGCATTACGTCCCATGGGGCGTATGTCTGATTCTGAGAACCTTACAGCTTTTCCGTTTCTTGCTGCCAACATTATATCTTTTTGTCCGTTGGTAAGTTTGGCAGAAATAAGGGTATCGTCCTCGTTAATGGTTATGGCATTTATACCGCCTGCTCTCGGACGTGAGAAATCAGTCAAAGCTGTTTTTTTCACCCTACCCTTTTCGGTTGCAAACATTATGTATTTATCTTTTAGATATTCTTCATCGTTTAAAGATTTTACTTTTATGTAAGCCTTTATGCTATCATCGGGTTCTATTTTCAATAAATTTTGTATTGCTCTTCCTTTTGAAGTTTTTGAACCCTCGGGCACCTCGTATACTTTCAGCCAGAAGCATTTACCTTTTTCACTAAATAATAAAAGGTCATTGTGCATGGTGGCAACGTATAGATAACGCAAGAAGTCGGAATCGCGTGTTTTACCGCCTCGTGAGCCTCTTCCGCCTCGGTTTTGGGTTTTATATTCGTCGAGAGCCGTACGTTTTATGTAGCCTAAGTTTGAAATTGTTATTGCAACTTCGTCGTCGGCGTAGAAATCTTCAGGATTTAATTCATGTGAGGCATAAATTATTTCTGTTTTACGTTCGTCGCCGTATTTTCTTTTCAGTTCTAGAAGTTCTTCTTTTATAACTGCCATAAGTTTGGTTTCATCATTTAATATACCTGTAAGGTAATCAATGAGTTTCATCAGGTCGGCATATTCGGCTTCTATTTTTTCGCGTTCAAGACCGGTAAGTCTTTGCAGGCGCATATCGAGTATTGCTTTTGCCTGTATTTCGGAGAACTCAAAGCGTTCTATAAGTTTTCGACTAGCTTCGTCGGGCGATTGCGAACCTCGTATTATGGCTATCACTTCATCTATATGGTCTAAGGCTTTCAGGTAGCCTTCCAAAATATGAGCGCGTTCTTTGGCTTTGCGTAAGTCGTATTGGGTTCTGCGTGTTACGACATCGTGACGGTGTTTCACAAAGTTTGAAATCAAACCTGTTAAGTTCAATAATTCGGGTCTGCCGTTTACCAAAGCAATATTGTTTACACTAAAGGTATTTTGCAGGGCTGTATATTTATAAAGTGTATTGAGGACAACTCCTGCTATGGCATCTCTCTTAAGGTCGATAACAATTCTCATTCCTTGTCGGTCCGATTCGTCATTAACGTATGATATTCCGTCAATTTTTTTATCGTTTACCATTTCGCCGATTTTTTTAATCAGTTCGGCTTTGTTTACAAGGTATGGTATTTCGGTAACTATTATTCTATCTCTGCCTGATGCTGTTTGTTCTATTTCTGTTTTAGCTCTTTGCACTACTCTACCCTTTCCGGTTTTGTAGGCTTTTTCTACTCCCTCGTACCCGTAGATTGCTGCTCCTGTCGGAAAATCCGGTGCTTTTATTATTTTTATAAGGTCATCAATATCTATTCCCGGGTTGTCTATGTATGCCGTTATTGCATCAACCGTATCCGAAAGGTTGTGAGGTGGCATATTGGTAGCCATACCTACTGCTATTCCGCTTGTTCCGTTTACCAGAAGGTTTGGAACGAGTGTTGGCAAAACGGTTGGTTCTTCGAGGGTATCGTCAAAGTTTAATTTAAAGTCTACTGTTTCTTTTTCGATGTCTCGAAGAAGCTCTTCGGCTATTTTCTCAAGTTTTGCTTCTGTGTAACGCATTGCAGCCGGACTGTCGCCATCAACCGAGCCGTAGTTACCTTGTCCGTTTACCAAGGGGTAGCGCATAGACCATTCTTGCGCCATTCGTACCATTGTGAGGTAGACTGAGGAATCGCCGTGTGGGTGGTATTTTCCGAGAACTTCGCCCACAATTCTTGCCGATTTTTTGTGAGGTTTATTTGACCAAAGTGCTAATTCTCGCATTCCATACAATACACGTCTGTGTACGGGCTTTAATCCGTCTCTGACATCCGGTAAGGCTCTTGAAACAATTACTGACATTGAATAATCAATATATGCCGATTTCATTTCTGTTTCAATATTTACCGGTATAATTCTTTCTTTTTCGCTAATCATTACTTAATTTTAATTAAATATGTCTAAAGTATTACATCCTTATTGTAAATGCAATAATTTTTTTAAAAATTAATAATAAAAATTTGTATGTTTTTTATCTTAATATTTTAATATTTTGTTATTTTTTCTATAAATAATTGATAATCAGAAGTTTGTGCTATTATTAATATTACCTTTATAATTACCTGACTACCAGTGTGTTAGTTTTAAACCTATAGATTTTTAAATACTTATTTATGAGTTTTCCAACTAAGTATTGTATATTTGGTTTATTATGTTTACTTTTACTTTGTTGGTTACAAAACTCGCAAATATATATTTTTTATATTAAATTTAAAATTAAAGTTTTCATAATGCAAAATATAGATTTAGAAAAAAGAATTCCTGAAGTATGGAAAAAACTTTTGAAACAAGAATTTAAGAAGCCTTATTTCATAGAATTAAATAATTTTGTTAATGAAGAATATGCTTCTAAAAATATTTTTCCCGAAAAAGATAATATTTTCAGAGCTTTGGAATTATGCTCGCCCTCTGACACTAAGGTTGTTATAATAGGTCAAGACCCTTATCACGGGCAGGGGCAGGCGCATGGCTTGGCTTTTTCAGTACCCGACGGAGTACGCATTCCTCCCTCATTACGCAATATTTTTAAAGAATTGCACAGCGATATTGGTAAAGAAATACCTGCCTCGGGTAATTTAGAACATTGGGCAAAACAGGGAGTACTGATGTTGAATGCCGTTTTAACTGTTGAAGCCGGCAATCCTACTTCGCACCAAAAACGAGGCTGGGAAGAATTTACACAAGCAATAATAAAACATGTTTCTCAACATAAAAATAATTTAGTTTTTATGCTTTGGGGATTGTTTGCACAGAAAACCGAGAATTATATTGTAGGGGATAACAATTTAATTTTGAAATCGCCCCACCCCTCCCCTTATTCAGCTTCGCGAGGTTTTTTGGGCAATAAGCACTTTTCAAAATGCAATGAATATTTAAAAAATAAACAAGAAAGCATAATTATTTGGTAAAAGTCACATGCTTTTTATACATTTGCGGTTTACAGAATACAAAAATTCAATAAATGAATACAAATTATTCCAATAAACTAAATAAAATAATAACCTACAGCAGAGAAGAAGCTGTAAGACTCGGTAATGATTATGTAGGTATAGAGCATTTTTTTCTCGGAATTTTACGAGAAGGCAGCTCCGAAACTTTACACACATTGCACAGAATGGGTATAGATATTGATATTTTCAAACGTTCCATAGAAAATAAAATTAGAAGCGGTCACCCTATAAATAGAGTGGATATTTATGATTTGCCACTTATGAAATCAGCTGATCGCATTTTGAAAATAACACAATTAGAAGCCAAAGCATTACACGAAAATATAGTAACTCCAAAACATCTGATATTAGCTATTTTGAAAGAAGGAACTAATGTTATAGCACAATTATTAAACGATGCAGGTATAAATTATGAAAAATTAAAATCGGAACTGCAAGATATTCAGGCAGCAAACACTTCGGAAGAATCTGATGACGATTTTGATTTTGAAGATGATGACGAAGATGACGACGAAGACGATAATTTATTCAGTTCATCTAAACATTCTGCAAAAAATAGAAACTCAGATACCCCTGTTTTAGATAATTTTGGAATAGACCTTATAAAAGCTGCTAACGATAATAAATTAGACCCCATAGTAGGACGACAAAATGAAATAGAACGCCTTATTCAGATATTAAGCAGAAGGAAAAAAAATAATCCTGTATTAATAGGCGAACCGGGGGTAGGTAAATCGGCTATTGTTGAAGGTTTAGCCCTTAGAATTGTGAAAAATGAAGTTTCGAGAGTTCTGTTCAATAAAAGAATTATAACTCTTGATATGGCATCGGTTGTAGCCGGAACAAAATACAGAGGACAATTTGAAGGACGCATGAAAGCCCTAATAAATGAGCTGCAAGCAAATGAAAATATTATACTTTTCATTGATGAAATTCATACAATAATAGGTGCAGGTGGCGCAGCAGGTTCATTAGATGCCTCAAATATGTTGAAACCCGCATTGGCACGAGGCGATATACAATGTATAGGTGCAACAACGCTTGACGAATATCGCCAACATATTGAAAAAGACGGAGCTTTGGAAAGACGATTTCAAAAAATCCTTGTTGAACCTACAAATGTAGATGAAAGTATTACTATTCTACAAAACATAAAAGACCGTTACCAAGACCACCACAAGGTAATATATGCCGATGATGCTTTAAGAGAATGTGTCTTACTTTCAAACAGATACATCAGCGACCGACAACTGCCTGACAAAGCAATAGACGTTATGGATGAAGCAGGCTCACGTGTTCATATTTCAAAACTAATAGTGCCTGAAAACATTAAAAATATAGAAAAAGAACTTGATGAATTAAAGAAAAAGAAAGACAAAGCAGCTAATAATCAAGAATTTGAAACAGCTGCCCATTACAGAGATAAAGAACGCAACAAACAACGCGAACTAAAAGAGGCTAAAGAAAATTGGAATAAAAACCTTTCGGAAAATAAAGAAATAGTCAATGTTGAAGATATAGAGAAAGTCATAGCAATGATGACAGGCATTCCTGCCGTGAAAATAGCACAAGCCGAGTCGTCACGCCTGTTGAAAATGAAAGGCGACATGACCAAACAAATTATTGGACAAGATAAAGCTGTAACCAAAATAGTAAAGGCAATACAACGCAACAGAGCCGGTTTGAAAGACCCGAATAAACCAATAGGAAGTTTCATATTTTTAGGACCCACCGGTGTAGGAAAAACACATCTTGCAAAAATACTTTCGCAATATCTTTTTGATAAAGAAGACTCAATAATACGAGTAGATATGAGCGAATATATGGAGAAATTCTCAGTTTCGCGACTAATAGGTGCACCTCCCGGGTACGTTGGCTACGAGGAAGGCGGACAACTTACCGAAAGAGTTAGAAGAAAACCATACTGTGTGGTACTTCTGGACGAAATAGAAAAAGCCCATCCGGATGTATTCCACCTGTTGTTGCAAGTTCTCGACGAGGGAAGACTTACCGACAGTCTCGGACGAAAAGTAGATTTTAGAAACACTGTTATTATTATGACCTCAAATATAGGCGCAAGACGAATTTCTGATTTCGGTAAAGGCGTAGGTTTTTCATTAGGCGACGAAGACGGAAAAGAGACCAAAAGTATAATAGCAAAAGCTCTGAAAAGAACATTTGCACCGGAATTTCTGAATCGTATAGATGACGTTATCATATTCAATAATCTAAATCGTGAAAACATACGAGAAATAATAGAAATAGAACTAAAAACACTATACAAACGAATTGAAGAATTGGGGTATAAATTAAAAATTTCAAAAGAAGCTAAAGACTTTTTGTCGGAAAAAGGATTGGACATAAAATACGGTGCAAGACCTCTGAAACGAGCCATACAAAAATACCTCGAAGATAATATGGCAGAAGCAATTATTAACTCATCAATAGAAGAAGGCGATGAAATTTTTGTTTCAACAAACAAAAATAACGAAATAGAAATAAATGTAACTAAACCTGAAAAAACCTCATCACTTAAAAATACAGAAACTAATTAAGAAAATCTAACAATTTTAACATCAAAACTGAAATATGAAACCCGTTGTTGAAAAATTTTTACGTTATATCAAAATAGACACACAGTCTGACCCAAACTCAACCACTGCTCCCAGTACAAACAAACAATTTAATTTAGCTGTAAAACTAAAACGTGAACTCGAAGAAATGAATTTATCAAATATAAAAATGTCTGATAAATGTTATCTTACAGCAACCTTACAAGCTAATACCAAGCGAACAGATATTCCCAAAATAGGATTTATTGCTCACATGGATACATCACCCGATATGACAGGGGAAAATGTTAAAGCAAAAATAACAGAAAACTACAACGGAACTCCTATTCTTCTTAACGAAGAGAAAAATATATATTTGTCGCCTAAAGATTTTCCCGAATTAAAAAAGTATATTGGGAAAAGCATAATAACAACCGATGGCACTACCCTACTCGGTGCTGATGATAAAGCCGGTATTGCAGAAATTATGACCGCAATAGAATACTTAATAGAGCATCCCGAAATTGAACACGGCGACATAAAAATAGCATTCACCCCCGATGAAGAAATAGGACGAGGAGCAGATTTTTTTAATGTTGAAAAATTTGACGCAGACTTTGCTTACACACTCGACGGAGGCGAAATAGGCGAACTGGAATACGAAAACTTTAATGCAGCAGAAATGAAATTAAAAATACAGGGCAGAAACGTACATCCGGGAACAGCTAAAAATCAAATGATTAACTCAATTGAAGTAGGAACAGAATACAACAACGCACTACCTAAAAAAGAAAAACCTGAATATACCGAAAACTATGAAGGATTTTTTCATTTAATGAAATTTGAAGGAAAAGTGGAAGAAACATCTATGCAATACATTATAAGAGACCATGACTTCAAATTATTTGAAAATAAAAAAAATATCGCAAAAAAAATTGTAGATGAAATGAACCAAAAATATGGAGAAAATACAATTACTTGCGAAATAAAAGACCAATACTACAATATGCGCGAAAAAATAGAACCCGTAATGCACATTGTAGACACAGCCAAAAAAGCAATTGAAAATGCAGGCATAACCCCAATAATAAAACCCATAAGAGGCGGTACTGACGGCTCACGATTGTCATTCATGGGACTACCCTGCCCCAACCTCTTTGCCGGTGGACACAATTTCCACGGACGATTTGAATATATCCCTATAGAATCAATGGAAAAAGCCACCGAAGTAATAATAAATATTGTAAAACTATTCGCCGAAAATAAAAACGTATAAATAATGGCACTAATAAACTCTATACTATCAATTTTTCTCGGAAACAAATCAAAAAAAGACATAAAAGCTATTCAACCAATTGTAAATGATATAGTTGCTGAATATGAAAAACTTTCATCTGTTTCCAACAATGAGCTTAGGAATATTTCAACACAACTGAAAAAAGAAATAGCAGAATACATCTCGAAAGAACAAAACGAAGTAGACGACCTACGCAAAAAAACTGCCCAAGATTATATTGATATTCATGAGCGAGAAGCACTTTTTGAAAAAATTGACAAAATTGAAACTACGATTGACGACAAAATCGAAGAAGTTTTAAACAAAATACTACCTCGTGCATTTGCACTCATAAAAGAAACAGCACGAAGATTCTTTGAAAACGAATACATAGAAGTAACCGCAAACGACTACGACCGACAATTAGCTGCACGCTACCAACATGTTGAAATACAAAATGATAAAGCACGCTACTACTCAACATGGGAATCGGGAGGAATAAGCAAAAAATGGGACATGATACATTACGACGTACAACTCATCGGAGGTATCATATTGCATCAGGGAAAAATTGCCGAGATGGCTACCGGAGAAGGTAAAACATTGGTAGCAACATTGCCCGTATTCTTGAATGCCCTTACCGGACGCGGTGTACACATGGTTACGGTAAACGACTATCTGGCAAAACGTGATGCCGAATGGATGGGACCTTTATACGAATTTCACGGACTAAGCGTGGATTGTATAGACAAACACCAACCAAACTCCGACCAACGTCGAAAAGCATATATGGCTGACGTAACTTTCGGAACAAATAACGAGTTCGGGTTCGATTATTTGCGCGACAACATGGCTATAAACCCAAACGACTTGGTACAACGCAGGCACAACTATGCAATCGTGGATGAGGTAGACTCGGTATTGATTGACGATGCAAGAACACCTCTTATTATATCGGGAGCTATTGCCAAAGGAAATAACAACGACATGGAATTGTTTAACCAATACAAACCCAAAGTCGTAGAATTATATCAAAAACAAAAACAATTGGTAACAGCTTTCTTAACCGAAGCAAAAAAGAACCTGAAAGCCGAAGACAAAGCCACGCGAGCAAAAGCAGCACGCCAATTACTGCGAGCACATAAAGGATTGCCCAAGTACAAACCTTTGATTAAATACCTTAGTGAAGAAGGTGTTAAATCAACAATGCTGCAAACTGAAAACATTTATTTGGCAGAAAATGCCAAACGAATGCCCGAAATTACAGATAAACTATTTTTTATAATAGATGAAAAAAATAATTCGGTAGAGCTTACCGACAAAGGTATTGATTTGCTCTCAAGCTCCGTAGAAGACAGCTCTTTCTTCATAATGCCCGACATAGGCTCGGAAATGGCAGATATTGAAAACTCCGACACAAGCGAAGAAGACAAAATAAAAGCAAAAGATAAATTAATGGCTGATTTTGCAATAAAATCAGACCGTTTGCATGCCGTAAACCAATTGTTGAAGGCTTACGCAATGTTTGAAAAAGACGTAGAATACGTAATCATAGACGGCAAGGTGAAAATTGTAGACGAACAAACAGGACGTATAATGGAGGGAAGACGATACTCCGACGGTCTGCACCAAGCCATAGAAGCCAAAGAAAACGTAAAAGTAGAAGACGCAACTCAAACACATGCTACTATTACATTGCAAAACTACTTCAGAATGTACCATAAACTTTCCGGAATGACAGGTACAGCCGAAACTGAAGCAAAAGAACTTTGGGATATATATAAACTCGACGTAGTTGTGATACCAACCAACAAACCCATTATTCGCGACGACCGTCAAGATAAAGTATACAAAACCACACGCGAAAAATATAATGCCATAGTTTATGAAATAAGCGATATGGTAAAACTCGGCAGACCGGTACTCGTAGGTACTACTTCCGTAGAAATATCCGAAACACTCAGCCGTGTACTTACCCGAAGAAAAATAGAACATAGCGTACTCAATGCTAAATTACACCAAAAAGAAGCAAATATAGTAGCCAAAGCAGGACTACCCGGCACTGTTACTATTGCTACCAACATGGCAGGACGTGGTACCGATATAAAAATTTCCGACGAAGTAATAAAATCAGGAGGTTTAGCAATAATAGGTACTGAAAGACACGATTCGCGCCGTGTAGACAGGCAGCTTCGAGGACGTTCCGGACGACAAGGAGACCCGGGATCGTCGCAGTTTTTTGTTTCTTTGGAAGATGACTTGATGCGCATGTTCAGCTCCGACAGAATTTCTAAATTAATGGACAGAATGGGGCTTAAAGAGGGCGAAGTAATTCAACACAGCATGATTTCAAAATCCATAGAACGCGCCCAAAAGAAAGTAGAAGAAAACAATTTTGGAATACGAAAAAGACTATTGGAATATGACGATGTAATGAACTCGCAACGTGAAGTAATATACAAACTTAGAAGAAACTCACTTCACGGCGACCGTACCGAATTAGATATTTCAAACATGATGTACGACACCATAGAATCGGTGTTGAACTTGCATCACGGAGGCGATTTTAATGATTTAAAAACTGACTTCCTGAAAATATTTGCAATAGATGTTCCTTTTTCAAAAGAAGAATATCTGAAAAAAAATCCGGAAACATTTGTAGAACAAGTATACAAAATAGTAGAACAAAATTATAAACGCCGACGCGACACCCTTATTGCTCAATCCTTTCCTATTATAAAGGATGTTTATCAACGGCTTTCCGGACAATACAAAAACATAGACCTGTTGATTACCAATGGTATAAAAATATTTCATATCATTGTAAACTTAGAAGAAGCCTACAACACAAACGGACGCGAAGTAGGCAAAGCTTTTGAAAAACAAATACTTATGCGAACCATAGATGACTCTTGGCGAGAGCATCTTCGCGAAATGGACGATTTGAAACAATCCGTACAAAATGCTTCGTACGAACAAAAAGACCCATTGTTAATTTATAAATTTGAATCGTACGAATTGTTCAGTTCAATGATTGACAGAAACAATCGTAATATTATTTCCACTTTACTTAAAGCCCAACTAGTTGTAAATGACCCCAATGAAGTTCAATCTGCTGAACTTAAAAGCCTTGATATGGATAAATTTAATACACGCAAAGAACAATACGAGGGTCAAAGACAAGGACAACAGCAAGGCGCCCAGAATAAAGAAAAACAGAAAATTCAACCTATAAGAAAAGAAGAAAAAATAAACCGAAATCAACTTGTGAAAGTGCAGTACGGAGACGGAACAGTTAAAGAAGGTAAATACAAAAAATTTATTAACGATATTGAAAACGGAAGTGCTGTTTTAATAAAATAATCGTTCATTATTTTTTAATTAAATTTACTATCATAAAATATTATAGGTTTATTGTGTTTAACATAAATTAGAATTGTGAGTATTTTTAAGAAAATAAAATCAGGTATTCAGACAAAGCAGCTGAACAAAGTATTAAAGAAACCTCGACCAAAACTTGAGTTTCATAATTTTGATACAGCAGAATCCTTGTGTGTGCTTTTTAATGCCGAATCAACTGAAGATTATCTTACAACCGAAACTTTTATGAACGAAATGAAAAGTAAAGGTAAAGAAGTACAATTAGTTGGTTTTGTGAGTGATAATTCGGACAATCTGGGTTTTGACCCTCAAGATTCAATACTATTTATTTCAGAAAAAGATTGTAATAAAATAGGTGTTCCGAAAACTAAAATTCTTGAAGAGATTTTTTATAGACAACATGATATCTTTATAAATTTTTGTTTTGAAGATAGTTTTATTTTGAAATATATTACAGCCTATTCAAATGCAGAATTTAAAATTTCAGGCATCCCAAATGATCAAAGTGCTGACTTTGTAATTGATATGGGCGACAATAAAAGCATTAAGGAAATGATAAAGCAAACAAGACTTTTCCTTGATAAAATCATAAAAGCGTAACAGGTTAACAACCTAGCCTTTTGATTGTCAGTATTTTAAATCACAGTTTTGAAATTTATTAAAATTTAAAAGATATGGAAAAAATATTCTCAGGCACCGGTGTTGCTTTGGTAACACCTTTCAAATTAGATAAAAGCATTGATTACAAAGCTTTAAAAAAAATAATTAATCATGTAAGTAATTATGTTGATTATTTGGTACTTTTAGGAACAACAGGCGAGGCAGCAGTTTTATCGGAAAATGAAAAACGCGACCTTATAAATTTTGTAAAAAAAGAAAATAGAAACGAATTACCAATTGTTTTAGGTATAGGAGGTAATAATACTGATGCTGTGGTAAAAACACTAAAATCTGCTGACTTAGAAGGTATAAGCGGCATACTTTCCGTTGCCCCTTACTATAACAAACCTACTCAAAAAGGTTTATACAACCACTATAAAGCTATTTCGGCAGCATCAAAATTACCTATAATATTATATAATGTTCCGGGACGCACTTCAGTAAATATTTCTGCCGACACGGTACTTAGATTGGCAAATGACTGCGAAAATATTGTTGCAATAAAAGAAGCAAGTGGCAATTTTGCTCAAATTATGCAAATAATAAAAAACAAACCCGAAAACTTTACTGTACTTTCCGGCGACGATACCCTTACATTAGCTCTTATAGCTTTAGGTGCTGAAGGAGTTATATCAGTAACAGCCAATGCTTTACCTGAAAGTTTTTCGTTGTTAGTAGAAAATGCCCTTAACGGAAATTTTGATGAAGCTGCAAAATATCACTACAAAATATTAGATTTTTCTGAAGCATTGTTTTTAGAGGGCAATCCCGTCGGCATAAAAGCAGCTTTAAACGTAATTGGTATGTGTGCCAATGAATTTCGTAGTCCACTTACTCGAGTAGACGCAGAAGTGTATAACAAAATAAAAAATGAGCTTAAAAGTATTATCTAACAAATTTAATCAATGAACTCATTTAAACTTTTTCTATTTCTTAAAAACAAAAAGTTTAAATGAGTTCAATACAAATACAAATTCAATAAAATAAATCTTTAAGCAAAGAAAATTCAATATAATTTTTTTTGATAAATATAAATTTATATTTATGGAATAAATTTTATTTTACATCTAATGGGTAAACTCAAATTATACAATAGAAATATTTATGAACGCTTAAGTAATAAATTTTCTATTACATACTCAAAGTTAAAAAGCTATTTTAAAATTAACCCATTAAATTTCAAGAAAATGAAACTAAAAAAAATTTTTATTTTAACAATTGCAATTATCTCATTAAATCTAAATGCTTTCAGCCAAGAAGAGCAAGTTGAAGCACCCATGTTTGGAGCCAAACGCAATTTTAATTATGCTTATGTGCATGATTTTAAGACAGTAAATCGTAAGGCATCATCATTTCAATTTACAATAAAAAACGATGGTAAAGCAGCAATGCACATCGTAGATGTAGATATACCGGCTAAAGTAGGAATAACAATTGTTGAAAGAGTAATTTCGCCCGGTAAAAAGGCTGTTATCATAGCCACCGTAGACCCCACAATTGCCCCAAAAGGTAAACTTCAAGAAACTATCACAGTTACAACCAAACAAAAAGGCGCAGGTGTTACAACAACTAAAGAAATAAAATTTCTTGTCAAAGCAGAAGTTAAATAATACCTCCGTAAAAACATCTTAAGGAGAGTAAATCTATAAATTTATTCTCCTTGAAAAATATTAACTATAAAAACTTCGTTAAATTGAAAATTGAAAATTGAAAACGGCGAAACTCTTATGTAAACGGTAAAGCTTAATGTATTGAAAATCAGATAGTTATAAAGAAAGAGCGTCAACAAGATAACTCTCTAATTATCAACTATTTATAAGGAACTAACGACTATTAAATTATAAAAATTAATGTATGAAAAAAAATGTAATTAAACTAATTGTTGTATTTTCGTTATTGTTTGGTTACGAGTCAATTATGGCGCAAAAATACAACATTCCCGACAATTGGAAAATCATTAAAACCGTTAAGGGAGATTTAAACAAAGATGGCAAAGACGATGCTGTTCTTATTGTTCAAAAAACAGATGCTTCCAAAATGATTGAAAATAAAAAAAATCCCAATGCCAGTATGCTAAATACAAACCCCAGAGGGATAATGATTTTTTTCAATAGAGGAGGCAAATATGTTCTAATTGAAAAAAACTTGAACGGATTTATTCCACAAGAAGACAACGCAGAAGACCCTTGTTGGTCAGACCCTTTTAGTTCTGTTGAAATAAAGAAAAATGTATTGAAAATTATCTTTGATTACTGGAGTAGTTGTGGGTCTGATATTTCGGAAGATGCCACTTATATATTTCGCTATCAACACAAAGGCTTCGAATTGATTGGCTATGGCGAATCCTCTTTCAGCAGATTTTCGGGCGAAGGCAGTAAGCTGAGTATAAATTTTTCTACAAAGAAAAAATCATATACAACCGGACTAAATATGATTGAAGGAGGTGGAAAACCTAAAACTAAATGGAGCAATATAAAAATAGATAAATTGTATAGATTAAAGGACTTTCCGTTGGAAATTGTAACAGAATAGAAAAAATAAAAAGCAAAAGTATATATTTTTTTATATGATAAAGGCATGTTCAGAAAATTAATTAAACCCAAAACTACAACAGCTTCATCAAGCTAAACCTTAGAAAGTACCGGAACATGTAAGTAATTCTTTACTTTATAATTTTCTATTTATCAACAATTTACAATTAGCTAAAAAAAAAATTATATATAATTTTGTTCTTAAAATAAGATTTATATACCTTAGCAATTCAATAAAAATATTAAACCCAATAAATATGAAAAAAATATCAATTTTAATGGTCTTAGTGTTTGCCATGTTTAGTTCGCAAGCACAAATGGGAGACGAAAGCAAAAAAGAGGCATTTAAGTCCAAACGCGGCGTGTATATATTGCCCGAAGCCGGAGATATTGCTCTTGGTTTTGACGCAGCACCATTTTTCGGCTATCTCGGCGACATGTTTAATGGAACTGCAAACAATGGTATTAACACCGATTTTATCCGCAGACAAGCTATTGCAGGTAAATATTTTCTTGATGAAAATACAGCAGTACGTGCTGAATTAAGAATAGGTATTAACAATACAAAAAATCAAGAATTTGTAGCAGAATCAGGTACAGATTTAGCTCAAAATGTTTTTGTAACAGACAAACAAATAAGAAAACAAACAGACTTACATTTGTCAGCAGGTTACGAAATGCGTAGAGGCTACGGCAGAGTACAAGGTTACTTTGGCGGAATGGGAGGCGTTGGCTACACAAAAACAAATATCTCCTATGAATATGGTAACCCCATAACCGCTGTTTACACAAACCCTGCTGCCAACAACTATGGTAACAACCTTACCGGAAGAGGTCGTATAACCGAAGTTAATAACCTTACTGATTTAACTTTCGGAGTTAGAGGTTTTATAGGCGTTGAGTATTTCTTTGCACCTAAAATTTCTATTGGAGCAGAATTTGGTTGGGGACCTTCATTCTCAGTAACTGCCGACGGTAACACAACAGAAGAATTTTGGACAGGTACCGAACTTAAAACTCAAACCACTGACGTTGCAAGAGATACTCAATTCAGACTCGATACCGACAACGCAATGGGCAACATATTCTTATTATTTCACTTTTAATAATCCTTAAAATTTTATATATCATGAAAAAAGTTTTTTTTATTTTAACAATCGCTTTATATAGCCTTATTTCTTTCACAGGATGTGACAAAACCGAATCAGTAGACCCCGGTACACCGCCTAATGCAACTATAAAAGGTATTGTATATGCCAATTTAGATTTAAGTGAAGCAGGTCCTGAATATGCTCCTGTTGGTACAAAATTATTTTTTAGAATTAATGCCAAAGACCTAATGTTATCACCCGATGCCAACGCAAAATATGAAACACTTATGTATTCAACAACAGTAGGCGCAAACGGAATGTACAGCATATCATTACCCTCGGCAAACCACGCAAAAGTAGAAGTAACTATTGAAGCTAATGATTTTAGATATGAGCAAAAACAAGCAGACGACTCTAAAGAGGATAAAGTTTTCGTTATGAGTGAAGTTAAAGTTAATACATTAGCAAACCAAGAACATATTCAAGATTTATCATTTAATGTCAACTAATAAGAAGTTTGTACAATAATTTTTTTTAGCTGATAAATATTTATGTTGATATAAAACAGGGTAACTTTTAGAGTTATCCTGTTTTTATTGTATATATATTATTAATATTTTATTAAATCACGAGTGTAAAATATTGATAACCAATTAGTTACAATAAGCGCGGCGAATTACTACAAGTCTCTGATTATCAACTACTTATAAAGAAGATGACGAACTATTTGTATTATGAATTTATAGAACATAAGCACAAAAAATATAATAGAAAACAATAAATCTAAAAATTTGGTATAAATTTAGCATCAAATTCAAAAAACTTAATTAACTTTGCGTAGAGCTAATATATTTAAGCAGCATGAAACAAGCGGCAGCAAATGAAAACATAAAAGATTTATTCAAAGCGGAAATAGAGTCCACAATTGTGAAATCTATACGAGTAAAAACAATACTTGGATTGGGTATTTTGAGTTTCTTCGTATATTCCGATTTATTTATAAGGATTAGCATTGGATCTTTATACTCAAGGATATTTCCAATGTCATTAGCACTCTTTCTGCTTATATTTAGCTTCTTTACTTCAAAAAAATATAACCTCATTAAAACAAAGCTATATAACGTTTTTTTAGCGTCTCTGCTTTTAATGATGTATGCTAAATGTGTAATTCATGCTCAAGAAAATGATTTTACTCCTACCATAAGCGGCACAATATTAGTCATATTTTTAATATCATTAGATTTTCATGCAAATTTAAGAAATACTGTCATTATTTATTTTGTCCCAACCATAATTTTGGGTCTTATATTGTCCCTTGAATTTGAATTGACAAGAGAAGAATTTTTAATATTGAACAATATTTATCCCATGGTTATACTGGGATTTACAGTAAATAGAGTGCAAAAAAATCTTAGATATAAAAACTTTAAAGCAAATTATTTTCTTAATGAAAAAAGTTTAGAAATAGAAGCCCAAAATAAATATATTACCGATGGTATAAACTATGCTAAGAGGATACAAAAAGCAATGTTGCCAACCAAAGAAATTTTTAAAAATAATTTTAAAGACTATTTTATTTATTACAACCCGCGAGAAATAGTAAGCGGTGATTTTTATTGGGCAGTGAAACATAAAAACCTCATACTCTATGCAACAGCAGACTCTACCGGACACGGCGTGCCGGGAGCAATGATTAGCATGCTCGGTATATCGTTACTTAATAAAGTTACTGCTCATAAATCAGAATTTAATGCAGCTGAAATTTTAGAAGAACTGAGAAATGAGGTAAAAACTTCACTCAAACAAGTTGATATAAGAAAAGACATTAGAGAAGGAATGGATATGGCACTTTGTATTATAAATACTGAAAATTTAAAATTACAATTTGCCGGAGCCAACAGTTCTATCTACATACACAGAAATAATGAACTATCTGTATTAAAAGGCAATAGACAACCTATTGCAATTTGGATTAAGGAAAGAAATTTTACAAACTATGAATTTCAACTGAAACCTGATGATATAATTTACTCTTTCTCAGACGGCTTCCCCGACCAACTTACCCCAAAAGGATTAAAATATAAAACAAAACGATTTAAAGAACATTTGTTAAAAATAGCAAACTACCCTATGAACGAGCAATTAGAAATGCTAAAAAATGAATTTAACGAATGGAAAGGGCATCAAGGGGTGCAAACTGATGATTTGCTGATATTAGGGATTAAAATAAAACAAGATTAGGAGGGAATATTTATTCTTGATTTTTTACAAAAGCAAACGAGAAAATATACTTTCTCGTTTGCTTTGTAAATTTTTGGGGTTAATATTGCAATAAATCATCCATAGTCAGAAAACCTGATTTATCTACGCAAAATTCGCCTGCCACAACTGCTCCAATTGCAAGACTATCACGAGTTTTCAGTTTATGTTTTATTTCTATAAAATCTAAATCAGACTCAAATTCAACAATGTGAGTACCAAGCTCTTCCCCTACCCTTTCAGATACTATTGGCAGCTCTTCGTAATTCAAATCTTTGCTCATACTCCAATCTTGATAGCGCTCTGATACCTCTATAATATCTTCCGCAAGTTTAACTGCCGTACCGCTCGGTGCATCTTTTTTGTGTATATGATGTATCTCTTTTATTGAAGTATCATACTCTTCGAGAGAGTTCATCAATTCAGATAACTGTTTGTTAATCAAAGAAAAAACATTCATTCCGATACTAAAATTTGGAGCGTAAAACAAAGTCTTGCCTTCATTGTAACATCGCTCCTTTACCATAGGTAACTTATCTAACCAGCCTGTTGTACCGCAAACAACCGGTAAGTCTGAATCGAAACAGCGCATAATATTGTCAAAAGCCGCATTGGGTTGCGTAAATTCAAAAGCTATATCAGCTGTTTGTAAATTATTACGGCTCATATGTTTAATATTATTTTCATCAAACACATGTAATATTTCATGCCCTCGCCTGCGGGCAACTTCAGCAACGGCTTGTCCCATTTTTCCGTTTCCGATAATAATAACTTTCATTTTTTATATAATTAATAATTTGTTCTTTTTTATAAAAATTTGATAATCAAGACCTTATGTTATTTTCAACATTCAAACATAACTACCTGATTATCAGCTTCTTAACCCTTGTTTTTTAATTTAACGAAGAACTGTGGTGGTAAAAGCAAATGCTAACTCTGAGTGAAATATAAAATCAAAAACAGTTCCACATTTATAAGGTTCAAAATTATAAAATAAAAACAAAAATTTAGATAAAACAGAAAACTTTTTCAAACTATATTTGCCGTTAACGCTTGGCTTTTACGCAATTATTTATATGTACAAAATTCATCAAACTAATTTAAATTTGGAATATTTACAAAAGCTAAAAGCAAAAAACAGAGTTAGATATTTTTAGAGCTTGTCTTTAGTTTAACTTGGCATTTGGGTTTTATTAAAAAAAAAGTTTCAAAATTCGGGTTTAAATTTATATTTTTGCTATGAACTCATTTAAACTTTTTCTATTTCTTAAAAAATGACTATAATTTATTCATATTTCGTTACTTTTTTGGCACGTAGCACCACTATGTGCTGCAAAAAGTGCCTTATCTGAATAAATTTTCATTCATTTTCATTTAAAAATAAAAAATTTAAATGAGTTCAATATAAAAAAAGAAAATGTCCGAACAAAACGGAAATAAAATAAATATTTGCACAGTAATACCCGTATATAACAATGCCGAAACTATAAAAGCAGTTATAGACGATGCTTTGCAATATAACAAAAATCTTATAGTGGTAGACGATGGCTCTAATGATGCCGGAAAAGATATTATAAGTGCTGTAAAAAACATTCACCTTGTGCGCTATGCCCCCAATAGAGGCAAAGGATATGCCCTGCGTTCAGCATTTGAAAAGGCAAGAGAATTGGGCTATACACATGTTGTGTGTATGGATGCAGACGGACAACATCTCGCAAAAGATTTACCCGCTTTTGACAAAGCAATACACCAAAACCCCGAAGCTGTTATTATAGGCGCACGTACATTCGATTCGGAAAATATACCGGGCGGAAGTAGTTTCGGACGGAAATTTTCAAATTTCTGGTTTCGTGCCGAAACAGGTATTAAACTGACCGATACTCAATCAGGATTTAGAGCATACCCCTTACTTAAAATGCAAAAATTTAATTGGATAACTAAACGATATGAGTTTGAAATAGAGAGTATTGTACGATTTGCATGGCGCGGAGGGACTATTAAAGAAATACCTGTATCGGTATATTATCCGAAACCGGAAGACCGTGTGTCGCATTTCAGACCATACAAAGATTTTTTTCGTATAAGTGTACTAAACAGCTTGCTTGTAATAATTGCTTTGTTGTACGGACTGCCAAGAAGAATTTTTCACGTACTGCAAAGTTACAGTTTCAAAGAATTTTGGCAAAAACACATAGCCGGCTCCACAGACAGCAACCTGCAAATAAGCAAAGCTCTCGGAATGGGAATATTTTTCGGAATTATACCCTTGTGGGGGTGGCAAACAATTTTAGCACTTACCGCATCACATTATTTTAAACTAAACAAAGCTTTCGTAATACTTGCCGCCAACATAAGTTTACCTCCAATGATGCCTTTCATCATTTTCGGAAGTTTTTACACCGGCTCGCTTGTGATGAACTCACCGTTGCTACTTTCATTTAATCAAAATATATCGCTGGAAAGCATTGGAAATAACCTGCTGCAATACATAATAGGAAGCATGGTACTGGCAGTAGTAGCCGGACTTGTGGTTTTTCTGCTTAGCAGGTTAATTTTACAAATATTCAGAAAAGAAAAAAAACACACCTTGTAATATGTTTGCTTCATTTTATACATTTTTTAAAAAGCGAAAACTGCTTTTAATACTCACGGTAATAGCCATTTTTGCAATTTCGATATATACTGCTTCAAAAATAAAAATGCAGGAAGACATATCGCAAATGTTGCCATTGAACGAAAAATCGCGTAAAACCGAAAAGGTCAGAAAAAACATTAAATTCAACGACCGATTAATAATTATTTTAGAAAAAACAGATAGCATTTCATCATCAAACACGGAAATTTTAACAAATATAGCCGATTCTATTTTTGAAAATATAACAAAAACGTATTCTGATATTATTGATATTGAAAATAAGAATTTACTCCTTGAAGCTCAATCAAAAGTATATGATATTTTCTTCAACAACCTACCTGTTTTTCTTAGTGAAAAAGATTTAATTTCAATAGATAGTCTGTTGAATGACAGTGCGTTATATCAATTAACCGAAAGTAATTTTAAAAACCTGATTTCGCCTGCCGGAAGTTTTACGAAAAGATACATAAAAAAAGACCCTCTAAGCCTGACAACCAAGGCTTTAAAGCATTTAGACCAACTAAAACCCGACGATAACTTCACACTTATCAACGGGCATATTTTTACGAAAGACCAAAAAAATTTAGTCCTTTTCATAAATATAAAACATGAAACGGCAACCGACAAAATAAGCCAACTCATAACAAGCACCGAAAAAGTGCTTGCCGATACCGAAATATCACATCCGACGGTTAAAACCTACCTTTTCGGCGCACCCGTAGTAGCCGAAGGAAACTCTAAACGAGTAAAAACCGATATTTTATTTACCGTATCAATAGCCATGCTGCTTTTGATAATTTTTCTTGGAATTTTTTTCAGAAAAATAGAAATATTTTTGATAATTTTCATGCCGGCTTTGTTTGGTGCTGCCGTATCGCTTGCCGTAATTTATTTCATACAAGATTCCGTATCGCTTATTTCACTGGGCATAGGCTCGGTGCTTACCGGAATTTCTATTGATTATTCCTTGCATATAATCAACCATTTTAGAGAAAACGAAAACATAAAATCCGTTTTCAAAGCAGTGAGCCTGCCTATACTTATGAGCAGCATATCTACCGGCGTATCTTTTTTTGCACTTCTGTTGGTAAGCTCAAAAGCTTTGCAAGATTTAGGACTTTTTGCAGGCATAAGCGTACTTACCGCAGCATTATTTGCATTGTTGGTTTTACCTCATTTGATAAGAAAAAAATCAAACAAGCAGATAAAAACCCCTATAACAGAACGCATTGCAAGCTACAATTGGCATAAAAGTAAAATTGCACACTTTATTATTTTAGTTTTAACCCTTGCGGGAATATTTTTTGCGGACGAAGCCGAATTTGAAGACAACCCGGACAAAATGAATTACATGACCGCAAAAACAATTAAAGCTCAAAATAAACTAAATGAAATAAGCGGTCTGGGTTACAGAACTCTTTATGTTGCAATACAACACAAGGATTTGGAACATGCCCTTAATATAAATCAAAAAACGGGACAGGCTGTTGAAAAACTGAAAAATACGGGGGTAATAGAGTCGTTTAACTCGTTGCATCCGGTATTGATAGGCACTGAACTGCAAAAACAACGCATTAAAAATTGGAATGAATTTTTTACGGAAGAGAAAAAAACTTTTATAAAAAATAAACTCAATGAACATGGTAAAAAATTCGGATTTAAACCAAATACTTTCAATGATTTTTCTGTTCTTTTGGAAAAGAAAATTTCGCCTATAACGCCCGACCATAAAGACTTTGACGAATTGTATAAAATATTCGGTAACAACCTTATATCGCACAATGCCGACCAATACACAGTGCTAACGATACTAAACATAAAAGAAGAAAATAAAGCCAAAGCCAAAGCTGCTTTACCCAAAGATGAAGCAATAGTAATAATTGATACTAAGGAGTTTACAGAACAAATTATATCTGTATTGAAAAAAGATTTCAATAGATTGGTGTATATATCGCTTGCCGCTGTTTTTCTTATTTTGCTGCTATATTACGGGCGCATTGAATTAAGCATAATAACATTTCTGCCAATTTTATTGAGCTGGATTTGGACATTAGGAATAATGAGTATCTTCAATTTGAAATTTACAATTTTCAACATAATAATTTCAGGGTTTATTTTTGGTCTCGGAATAGATTACAGCATATTTATAATGCAAGGCTTACTACAAAATTACAGATACGGAAAACAAAAATTATCGGTTTTTAAAACCTCCGTTTTACTGTCTGCCATTACTACTGTAATTGCAATAGGCGTACTAATATTTGCCAAGCATCCTGCTATGCAAAGTATTGCTTTACTGTCGGTTATAGGAATTAGTTCGGTGGTTTTTGCCGCATATACTCTTTTGCCCGTAGGGTTCAATTATTTGGTTGCCACCAAGAAAAAAATAAGACAACGTCCCATTACCGCGAAAGATATAATTCTATCATTTATACCTTTGGTAATAATATTTATTGCATCAATTTTAGGGTTTATTACTGAGCTTATTTTACGAATACTGCCCATAAAATCTGAACGTAAAATATTGTTTTTTAATAAATTCATGAAAAAAGGATTAGAAATAATCAAAACAGCAACTTTACATTTAAAATATAAAGTACATAATCCGAATAACGAAAAATTTGATAAACCTGCCGTAATCATTGCCAATCATCAGGCGCATTTTGATATTGCGGTTGTGCTGATGCTGCACCCCAAGATAATAATTATGACCAATGATTGGGTTCAAAAAAATTTCTTCTATGGTCGAATGGTACGCTATGCAGGCTTTCCGGCTGTTTCTAATGGAATGGAAAAGAATACCGAAATTTTAAAAGAAAAAGTTAAACAAGGATACTCTGTATTGATTTTTCCTGAAAACACCCGCTCTGCCAATTGCAATATATTACGTTTTCATAAAGGCGCATTTTACTATGCTCGCGAACTAAAACTTGACATATTACCAATTCTAATTCACGGAAGCGGACATGTAATTCCCAAATATGAACCAATCATAAAGACAGGAGAAATAAATTTATTTATCGAAAAACGAATTAATCCCGACACTTTAGACCCAAATTTACGAACTCAGGCAAAAGAAATGCGGCATAGGTTAATTGAACGCTACGAGCAGATACGTTACCAAATTGAAACTCCAAAGTATTTCAAACATTTATTAGTGTCGAATTATATATACAAAGGACCTGTACTTGAGCATTATACAAGGATAAAAACCCGTTCGGAAGGCTATTATGAGTTTTTCCACCAACAATGCCCCATAGATGCACGTATAACCGATATAGGTTGCGGCTATGGTTACATGGCGCTTATGTTAGGTTTCCTTTCGGAAAAAAGACATATAACGGGCATAGACCATGATTGTAATAAAATAAAAACCGCAAGCCATAATGCCGCAAAACCCGACAATGTAAACTTTATATGTATCGATGCGCTGCAACAAGAACTTCCTAAATCGGATATTTTTATACTTGCCGACGTATTGCATTACCTGCCTAAAGATATTCAAAATAAGCTAATTACAAAATGTAATGAAAATCTTTTGCCGAACGGAAAAATAATTATACGAGACGGCAACAGCGAAATGAAAAAGAAACATAAAGGTACGAAACTTTCGGAATTTTTTTCGGTTAAGCTCCTTAAATTTAACAAAACAGCATACGATACATTAGATTTTACTTCACTTTCGGAAATAAAGAAAACAGCCGAAAAACTAAATTTGAAAATGGAAATAACTGATAATACGAAACATACCTCAAACTTAATTTATACCCTAAGCAAAACTTCCAATTAAAAAATAGATGAAACTACCAACTTCAAACTCATACGACACCATAATAATAGGAGCCGGATTGTCCGGTTTAATGATTGGCTATACGCTTGTTAGAGAAGGGCAAAAAGTATGTATTGTTGAAAAAAATCCTGTGCCGGGTGGTTTAATTCAAAACTTTAAATTTAAAGGCAAAACTTTTGACGCAGGAGCGCATTATTTCGGCGGAATAAAACCCAACGAAAGTCTCTATTGCTATTTTAAATATTTTAAATTATTTGATAAATTAAAATTTAAACAACTGAATATAAACGCTTTCGATAAGATATTTTTTAAAGACAAGAACTTCTCTTGCCCGCAAGGACATGATAATTATATAGAGGCACTTGGCAATTTATTTCATAAAGAAAAACAAGGAATTAAAATGCTTGTAGACCTTATGAATGAAACTGTACATAGTTTTCCCGGATATAATTTATCGCACTACAACAAACTTCCTCTCCAAAATATTTTGAGTAAAAATACTTTTGACGAATTTTCAAAATTCATAAAAAATAAAGAGCTTAAAAACCTACTTTTTGGAAATTCATTGGCTTACGATGGTAATCCGAAAACTACTCCTTTCTATATTTACAGCCTTCTTAACTACTCATATCTGGAAAGTGCATGGCGGGTGGTAGGCGGAAGCGGTCTGATAGCAGAAGAACTCGCCGAAAATTTTAAAGAATTAGGCGGCACGATACATTATAATTATCAAGCTGAAAAAATACTGTTAAATTCTAAATCAAGACCTCAAGGAGTTGAAAACAAACAAAAAGAAGTACTGCATTCTAATCTGATTATCAGCACTATACACCCGTCATTGTTGCCTACTATGCTGCCTGAAAAAACTTTCAGAAAAACATATACCAACAGGCTTATAAATTTAAAAAACACAACCGGTATGTTTAGTATATACGCCATACTGAAACCCCGAACGCCTTTCGTAAATTCTATAAATTACTGCTATAATTGCAATTTAAAAGATGCCGAAAAAATATATTCGCGTAATGTGTTTGCCGAAAAAATAGTATTCATAACCCAGCCCGAATTTCAAGAACAGCAATATGCCGAAGCTATACAAATATTAAGCCTTATGCCTTATGCCGAAATTGCAAAATATGCCGATACAACAATCAGAAAACGAGGACGGGAGTATGTTGATTTTAAGAAAAAAATGGCTGACAAATTAATAAAAAGGCTTGGCGAATTTCATCCCGATTTAGCTGATGCAATAACACATATTAACACAGCTACCCCGCTTACTTACAGAGATTATACCGGTTCAAAACAAGGTTCAGCTTACGGTATACTGCACGATAGCAACAATCCTATATTGAGTTCAATATCGCACAGAACAAAAGTTCCGGGACTTTACATAGGTGGTCAATCGGCTAATATACACGGGCTTCACGGGGTGGCAGCAGGTGCATTTACTTTGTGTTCGGAAATTTTGGGCGAGGACTATCTTAGAAAAAAAATGACTGAAGAAGTTTAAAATTAAGAATTATGACACAACAAGAATTAGAAAACATTAGTCCTGAACAAGTTTTAAACGACTTGATGAAAGGCAACAAAAAATATATTTCAGGCAAAATAACTTCGTATAATTTGCCTGATAGAATTGCATCCGCAGCAAATAGTCAATTTCCCAAAGCCGTGATTTTGTCTTGTATTGATTCGCGAATACCTGTTGAAAGTGTTTTTAATCAAGGAATTGGCGATGTTTTTGTTGCTCGTATAGCGGGCAATGTAGTGAACAAAGCCTTGCTTGGCAGCATTGAATACGGCATGGGGGTAATAGGCTCAAAACTGCTTATGGTAATGGGTCATGAAAATTGCGGAGCGGTAAAATCGGCAATAGAAAAACTGGATGTAGGAAGTGAAAATGTTAATTCGCTATTGCAAAAATTTGAACCTGCAATAAAAGCAACTAAGGGCGAACGAGATACAAAAAATAAAGAATATTTTGATAATGTTGTAAAGAAAAACGTGAAGTTAACTATTGACAAAATAAGACGTAAAAGCAATATAATCAGAAGATTAGAGCAAGAAGGAAAAATAAAAATCGCAGGTGCATTTTATCGTCTTTCAGATGGCAAAGTAATCTTGCTTACTGACGAGGACTAATAGCTTTAATTTTTAGAACTTACTTTGTGCTTTCTATAAATTAACTCAATTACCTCATCTAAAACAGCAGCCTCATTTTCCCAATTAAGCTCTAAAGCGGCTTTACTTAGATGCTTACTGTAATAATCTTTAGGTTTGTTTAAAACCTCCCTTATGCCTTTGGCTATTGCTTGTACTTCGTATTTTTCCAACAACTCGCCTACCTTATATTGCTCCACAATACGGCGCATTTCGGGCAAATTGTTTACAAGTACCGGGATTTGCACACGAATGTAATCAAATAATTTATTGGGCAGTGCATAGTAATAATTCAAACCCATGGCATGCTCAAGTGAAACACCCATGTCGGCATTTGTGGTATATTCCAAAAGTTTTGTATAGGGCAATCTGCCTGTGTACAAAATACGTTTTTGAGCAGAAGAATTAACTATTTTTCTTTTGATAATGGCTTCCAAATCGCCCGTTCCCGCAATTACAAAAAAAACATTCGGCAATAATTCCGCAGCCTCAATAAGCTCTTCCAAGCCGCGTCCTAAATTTACAGCACCTTGATATATAACTATCGGCATATCATCGGGCAAGCCCAAATCTTTGCGCGAAGAGGGTTGCACAGTTATTTTTTGTGAGGGGACATTGCGAATTACCAAAGGTGAAACTCCATATTTGTTTTTATAATGATTAGCTATTGATTTACAGACCGTTATCATTACTTTAGGACGTTTTATGAAAATACGTTCAAGAATTTCCCAAACTCTTTTTACAAATTTACGTCCTTGTAATTCAGGTACTTCCGTAAATAATTCATGGCTATCGTAAACAAGAGGTTTAAATCTGAAAATAGAAGCCATGCCGGCTGCCGGCAGAGTGTCTAAATCATTAGCCCAAATTATGGAATAGTTAGACAAAAAAAGTAATTTGAAAAACAATTGTATATTCAAAAACAGGTAAAATAATGGTCCGGCAGCAAACGGTATTTTAATGTGTTTTCGTACAAAATTATCCTCCGGTTCAAATTGATTTTCGGGCTTTTTCCCTATCAAAAGAATATCATAACCCCTTGCCGCAAGTCCTAAAGCCATTTTTTTCAGTCTTACATCCGTAAGAGTATCATTGCTCACAAGCATCACAATTCGGGGCTTTTTTTTCATAATTAAATTCAATTTTTCAACACTAAGTATTTGTATTTCAGCTTTTTAAGGGTTAACTTTTCAAGATTTTTAACTTCTGTTTTTTTTCTTTAGAGGAGTATTGCAAAGATATATCATAACTTTAGAATTAACAAAAAAGAGCTTTTTAACTCTTAACTTTTTTAGAGCTTACTCGAATTATTTTTATAAATTTATGTTTAAACTTGAAAATTTATCATGTATATTTGCAAAAAAACAAAAATGAACATTTACGGAAAAACATTAGAAGAGCTTAAGCAGTATGCAATTGAACAGAAATATCCTAAATTTATAGGGCATCAATTGGCGGATTGGATGTATAAAAAAAGCGTTTTTTATTTTTCGGAAATGACCAATATTTCCAAAGCTATTCGTAATGATTTAGAGAAAAAAGCAAGTATCGAAATATACAAACCCATAAAAACAAGTGTTTCGTCAGACGGCACTGTAAAATATCTTTTCAAATACTCCGACAAAAGCCTCGCAGAAGCAGTATATATTCCTGATAATAAGCGACATACACTTTGTATTTCTTCGCAATCGGGATGCAAATACAATTGCAGTTTTTGTATGACAGGCAAAGCAGGATTTTCTAACAATTTAAGCGCCGGAGAAATAATCAATCAGTATCAAAACATTCCCCAATTTAAGCAAATAACCAATATTGTGTACATGGGAATGGGCGAGCCTTTAGACAATTACGAACAACTCATAAAATCGCTCGAAATATTAAGTTCAAAATACGGATTTGGACTTGGCAATAAGCGTATAACAGTCTCTACCATAGGGCTTTTACCCCAATTGAAAGACTTTTTAAATCTAAAAAAATTCAGATTAGCTTTGAGTTTGCACTCCCCTTTTAATGAGGTACGCAGCAAAATTATGCCGATAGAAAAAGTATATCCTTTGGAAAAAATACTGAACATAATTCGTAATTATGACTTTAATAAAGACAAACGTTTTTCAGTTGAATATATAGTTTTTAAAGGTATAAACGACCGTAACGAAGATATAAATCGCCTCACAAAACTTCTTCACGGGATAGATTGCAGAGTGAATTTGCTACACTTTCACAGCATATCCGACACCCGATTAAAAGGTGCATCAGAACAGGAAATTGAGGATTTTAAAAACAAACTTCGCAAGAAAGGTATATCGGCAACTATCAGAAAATCAAGGGGAAAAGATATAGAAGCAGCTTGCGGAATGTTGGCAACAACTAAGTTAAACTAAACCAAACTTACGTAACTCTTTTACAATCAAAAAATTACAAGTGATTTTAATTTTAAATTTCAAAAACCTAAATTTTAATAAAATGTACAAAAACAGTATCTTTTTACTACTCATAACAGTAATATTCGCCTGCAACAAACCCGAAAAAAATACTAATAAAGCAACGCCCTCATCACGCGAGGAACGCTCACAAATTATTTCTTCGGAAGAAATAAATAAAAAAATACAAAACGGCGAGGCACTTTTTTATCAAAATGTTGTGATTTCAGGCGATATAAATTTTACCGAAAGTAAAAATAAATCATTTGAAACACAATCAGTAACAGCAGCTTACATAAACCAATCCGTGTTTTTTAAAAACTGTAATTTTCAAGGTAAAATTATAGCATCCTCACAACAAGACCAAAAATATACATTCTGCTGTTTCAGAAAAAGTGTAAATTTTAATAATTGTACATTCCAAGGAAAAATAGATTTCAGAGAATCGCAATTTGACAGATTAGCCTCTTTTCATCATAATAAATTTCAAGATACCGTGCTGTTTGAAGGCGCATTTTTCAACTTCAAAAATATATTTTTTAACAACAACACATTTTTGGCTCAAACAAAATTCAATAGAGCAATTTTTTCAGGCATAACCTCATTCATAAAATCTGATTTTCACGACCACGCACATTTCCAAAATGTATATTTTCAAAATGAAGTGAATTTCGGGGCACTCACAATACGCAAAAAATCAGACTTTTCAATGATAAATTGCCACGGAGTAATAAATTTTTCAAACAGCTACTTCTATGCCGCCTGCAATATGGAAGATTCTCGATTTTTTGATAAAGCATTATTGAGCGACATAAAAGCAGAACACAAAATTAATCTGGATAATTCAATATTTTACTACATGCCGAAAAAATCAACACTTCCCGATACTAGTATAATTTTCTACGGAAATGCACGTTTTATAAAAAATTTAAACTATAATTCCTTAAAATAAGGTAAAAGATAAAAATGTACGACCCTAAATAAGGTTGACCATTTTTTTAAGTTATACATTCATTTAATATTTATTTTTTAACCCTTAACTTTTTATCAAGATTTTTAAACCTTTTATCAAAAATTCCAACATAAATGTCAAATTATTTCAAAAAAAAGTTTTTTTTATGTAAATTTACCACAAAATCAAAATACAAATATAATATGAAATCAATTACCAAAATTTTAACAATCTCATTCGCAACCATACTGGTATTATTCCAAACATCTTGCGACTTAGAAAACCTAACCGATGACCCGAACAGCCCATACGATAATCTCGGCTGGTTCGGTATAGACAAAGAAGATACTGAACATATTGAAGATGCCATTCAATTCGGAAGCGGCTCAAACTCTCCCACAGCCGACCTCACCGGTAAAATGCCCCCGATAGGCAACCAAGGGCAATACGGAACATGCGTAGCTTGGGCAGTGGGATACGGACACAAAACTTACATGGAAGCCGTAGACAACAACCGTAGCGCATCCGCATTATCAAACCCTGCTTATCAATTTAGTCCCAAATATTTATTCTGGGCAATTCCTTCGAGCAGCAAAGGCGACAACTGCGGCGGAACAGGCTTTCAAAGTGCTTACGAAGTAATGCTCAACAAAGGTATAGCACAACACAGCGTAACTCCATATACAAACTTAGGAGACTGCTCAGGCTCTACCTCACCGTGGGACAGTGAAGCATCACAGTACAAAATTGAAAATTATCGTGAAATTTCATTAAAAGTAAACACGATAAAACAATATCTGGCACAAGGACGTGCTGTAACATTCGGAGCAAGACTCGGCGACAACTTCATGAATTGGAACAGTAGCGGTGTTATAAGCTCAGATACCTACGGATACTCGGGACAACACGCATATCACGCAATGATACTGGTAGGATACGACGACAACAAAGGCACAAACGGAGCTTTCAGAGTACAAAACTCATGGGGCGAAAGCTGGGGCGACAACGGATATATATGGGTTGATTACGATTTCTTCGTAAGCAATTCAGGCGAATTTGCTTTCTGCGCATTTGTTGCACAAAACAAAGCAACCACCGACCCTGACCCCGATGACGACAACACAGTAGACGACCCTGAAACAGGTACAGACGTAATGGCATGGGAATTATTAGACTTAGACAATGGAGGCGGAACTTCCAGAGTTGCAAAATACAATGTATTCAACTCAGGAACAGACAACATACCGGCATCTAAAGACTGGAACATAATATACATATACTATGATGCTTACGATGCAAACAACTATGGTATAATTCTTTATGACTATTACAGCGACGATCAAGGAGAACCAGGAGATGAAGGTGAACTTACAGGTGGCGATGGTATGGCAAACTGGTGGAACAACGTAAGCGTACCGGCAGGACAAAGTGTAGCACAGGCAGTGTACGGAGGCGAAGATGCAAGATTTAGTTGGGGATATGAAATGCCTAACATTTCAGGTGAATACTATCTGGTATTGATTGCAGACGGCTACGACGTACTTCAAGAGGCTAACGAAGAAAATAACTATTACTACTTGACAGACGTAAACGGAGGTCCTATAAGCATATCAAACGGTATAATTCAAGACCAACTGCCCACCGCAACTAAATCAAGCATTACTCCGCCGCTTAAATTTGGAGAATCGGCTAAACCAACAGCACGAACAAGAACAAAACCAAACACATACACTCCTGCTGAAATTACCGAAATGCTGAAAGCCAGAAAAGCATCAGGCGATATTCAAAGAAAAGTAGAACAGTTTGTAAAACGTAATACTTATCCGCGACGAATGGAAAAACGACAATAGGTAACTTTTTAAGATTATTTAATTAAAATAAAAAAAAGGAGTCTGTCTGTTAAAGCCGGCTCCTTTTTTTATTAGTTTAAAAATTCAACAAGAAAGCATGCACCCTTGTCAAAAAATAGAGACATTGCATGCAACGTATCTACTTTTATAATCTTACGACTATAAATACCTTTTTTGATATAAGTAGTCAGTAAAATTTACTTTTTTTATAAAAAATTTATACCTTTGCTTTTGTGATGCAATAAAAATATTGTATCAAGATTTTATAATATTTTTAAAAACATATAACTATCAAGAAATGAGATTATTAGAAGGCAAAACAGCACTTATTACCGGCGCAGCCCGCGGAATAGGAAAAGCCATAGCAATAAAATATGCTCAACAAGGAGCTAATGTTGCCGTTACCGATTTGAAAATTGATGACGACACAAAAAACTTTATCAAAGAATTAGAAAAAGAAAACATAAAAGCTAAAGCATACGCTTTTGACGCATCAGAATTTGAGCAAGTAGATAAATCGGTACAAGAAATACATAAAGATTTCGGACGTATCGACATACTTGTAAACAATGCCGGTATAACTCGCGACACACTGCTTATGCGAATGTCGGAAGAACAATGGGATTTGGTATTGAAAGTAAACCTAAAATCAGTTTTTGCAATGACAAAAGCCGTTCAACGCATAATGCTGAAACAACGCTCCGGCTCCATAATAAATATGAGTTCAGTAGTAGGAGTAAGCGGCAATGCAGGACAAGCAAACTACTCGGCATCTAAAGCAGGAATTATAGGATTTACCAAATCCATAGCCAAAGAATTAGGCTCGCGAAGTATACGCTCAAATGCCATTGCTCCGGGATTTATAATTACTGACATGACAGGAAAATTATCGGAAGACGTTAAAAAACAATGGACAGAAACAATACCGCTTAAACGTGGCGGAACTCCCGAAGATGTTGCTGACGTATGTGTATTCCTCGGTTCAGACCTGTCAAGCTATGTTACCGGACAAGTAATAAACGTGTGTGGTGGAATGAACACGTAAAGAGAATTGAGAATTGAAAGTTTGATGTTTCATAAAATTAGTTGACGAAAACTTGTAAACATTAAAATTGAATTTTTAATGTATTGATAATCAAAAGATTATATTAACATTATCACAAAACCTTGTAACAATCTGATTATCAGTACCTTACAGAAAACAACAAGCTGTTGATTTAAGGATAGCTATAGAGTACATAAGTCGATTTTTTTTATAAAAACATAAAGTTAGAAATTTTAGAGCTTAGCTATAAAATATTTTACAACAATTAAACCCTATAACATTATGCCTTTTGTTGGATTTAGTAATTTATTGAATGCCGGAAATAAAATCGGCAGAACAACATTGAAAAATGTTATCCGTACCGGAGAAAATTCTTTAAATGTTATATATCAAGGTATTGTAAAAGCCAAAGTATTAAATATTCGTTCAGCTCCTTCGCTTCATGGCGAAAGGATTGGGAAATATACAAAAGGTACGATGATTAGTATTTTGGAAAAAACTGCCAACAATTGGTATCGTTTCAAATACAACAACAGGGATGCTTATGTATCGGCAGATTTTGTGAATTTACTGAAAGGCAAAATAAATACTGCCGTTCTAAATGTAAGAAAAAGTGCATCGTTAAACGATGAAGTTATAGGGCAACTAAAACGATACGAAGTAGTAACTATTGCACATGTAGAAAACAACAAATGGTATAAAATTCATTTTAACGAAGGTTTCGGATATGTATATTCCAAATACGTAAGACTTTTATACCAAACCGAAAATAATAATGGCACAGTAACTAACACCAAAGAGTTTTTAAAAAACAACAAAGTTTTATTAAATACAAAAGTTGCACCCGATAAATTAATAGACGAACCTCTGTATCCTCGTGCCAAAAGACTTTCGGCAAGAACATATAATAATTTTGGAGGCTTAACAAAAGTAATAAGCAAGCAGCTGCAAATAGCCCCTGCCGCCGCCATAGCAATACTTGCCGTTGAAAGTGCAGGTAATGCCTACGGTTCGCAAGGTAAGGTACTTATACGTTTTGAAAACCACCTGTTTTGGAGGTTTTGGGGTAAAAAAAATAAAAGCAAATATAAAGAACATTTCCGTTTTGATAAAAGAAAATATTGGACAAATCATTTATTCCGAAAAAGTAAAGACGACAACTGGACGAGCTTTCACGGCAACCAAGAAAAAGAATGGGAAGTATTTGAATTTGCACGCCAACTAAGTCCAACAGCCGCCTATATATCAACAAGTTACGGAGCACCACAAATATTAGGAACAAACTACAAAAAAATAGGCTACAAATCGCCCGATGATCTTTTACAACATTTTCAAAAAGATGTACGTTTTCATGTATTGGGATTGTTCGATTTTTTCAGCCCACAAATGATAAAATATATTCAACGAAAAGATTTTACTTCATTCGCCGGCTATTATAACGGTAGCGGACAAGCAATAAGATACGGACTATATATAAGAGAATTTTATAACGCATATAAAAGTTTGAAAATACCTAATTAACAATTGTATATGCAAGGTTTATTGCAATTTAATTTTAATCTTGCGTTTATTTCCGTAAAATATTCGCTTTGGTTTGGTATATTGTGTCTACTGCTCGGCATATGCTATGCGCTTCTTTTATATAGAAAAGACAGGCAAACTATCAATTTATCGAAAACGATAAAAAGTATTTTGTTTGCACTGCGTACCACTGCCGTAACCATAATAGCATTTTTGCTGCTTAAACCTATAATAAACACTAAAGGACAGCATCTTGAAAATCCCACAATCATTTATCTGCAAGATGTATCCGAATCTGTAATACCTGATACCAATGAGATAAACCAATTTAAAACCGAAACGAAAAAATTATTAGATGATTTGAAATCAAAATTTTCGGTACGCGAATACAGCTTTGGCGAATATTTACGCGATTCGGTAGATTATGCTTTTAAAGATAAACAAACCAACATGTCGGAAGCATTAAGCAAAATAAATGCAGACTGGTATAACCGAAATGTAGGGGCTGTGGTAATTTCCGGCGATGGTATTTTTAACACGGGAAGTAACCCGATGTATGTTGCCAAACAATTGAACGTGCCTTTGTATACAATAGCTCTTGGGAATACGGAAGCAAAAAAAGACCTTATATTAAAGGATGTGGAATATAATAAAATAGTTTTTTTAAACGATTTATATCCACTGCGAATTAGCATAGAAGCCAAGAAGCTCAAAGGACAATCTACTAAATTGAAAATTTTTGACAATGGCACACTAATTCATTCAGAAACAGTAAAAATAACTAATGACGACTTTTTTAAGGTGGTTGTGCCGGAAGCTAAAGCCAAAAAATCGGGCATCCACAGGCTTAATCTCCAGTTAGATATTTTACAAGGAGAATTTAGTGTTAAAAACAATAAAAAAAGTATTTTATTTGAAGTAATAGACCGAAAACAGAACGTTCTTATCTTGGCAAACTCCCCCCACCCCGATATAGCTGCCATAAATCGGGCTTTGAAAAACAATAAAAATTTTGAAGTAGATTTTGCCCAAATAGGAAGGAATAAAAAACCTCTGTCGGCTTACAATCTTGTGATAATGCACCAACTGCCCTCAATGCAAAACTCGGCTTTGCCCGAAATTCAAAGCATTAGAAAAAATCGTATTCCTGTTGTGTGGATAATAGGCAAACAGTCACAAATTAGTAAATTTAATACCGCAGTAAACGGTGTGAAAATAAAAATTCAATCTAACTCATTTGAAGGCACACAAGGAGTATTAAATCCGGATTTTGCACTCTTTGAACTGATGCCGGAAACAAACCAAATAGGCACAAATGCACCTCCGCTCGAACGTCCTTTCGGTAAATTTGAAGGTTTAAATACTAATGAAACCGTATTTTTCGGCAAAATAAAAGATGTTGAAACCCGAAGTCCGCTTGTGGCTTTTCATACCGACAATACCGGAGTGAAAAACTGTATTATAACGGGCGAAGGTATATGGCGTTGGCGAATATACGATTACAAAACACACAAAAATAATATTTTATTTGATGAGTGGATACAGAAAAGCTGTCGTTATTTGAGTTTAAAGGCTGATAAAGAACGTTTTAGAGTAAAAACAGAAAATATCATTACGGAAAATAATGATGTTATATTTTATGCCGAAAGGTACAACAAAAGTTATGAACTCGTAAACGACGATGAGGTAAAATTAGAAATAAAAAATTCTTCCGACACAAAATTAGAATACACTTTTGACAAAAATAACAGAGCCTACAAAATTAATATCGGTAAACTTGCCGCAGACGACTACAAATGGAAAGCAACAACCCATATAGACGGAAAAACAGCTTCTAAAAGCGGCGAGTTCAGTATTTCAGAAATAAATTCCGAAGCACAAAACACACAAGCCAATCATCAGGTATTGCTTAACATGTCGGAACAAACAGGTGGCAAAATGTTGCTTTTTAAAGATAAAGATAAATTAACTGAATTGCTGCTGCAAAACAAAGGAATAAAACCCGTAGCGCATACCGAGAAAAAATCATACAATATAATTCATAATAAATTGCTGTTTTTCTTAATATTGCTACTACTTACAGCAGAATGGTTTATGCGAAAATATACCGGTAGTTTTTAAGATAACCTATATAAATACTTAAGTTTGCGTTACTTTAAAAATTAAAAATTTGATATTTGCTGTTTCATCAAATCAGTTGACAAAAACTTGTAAACATTAAAAATTAAGAACGGTAAAGTTTTCATGTAAGCAATTGAGAAACGTGAGTTAACACACTGATAATTAACAAATTACACAGGAGCTAATTTTGTTTTTTATGGATAAATGTTTTTTATACCTCATTGTTATTTATCAGCCGAATAGTCTCAGTCAACACTCCATCTTTACCTTTAATAAGTTTAAATTTATTATCAATTTTAACATCAGGCACAACTCCCGAACCAATTTTATCTGTAACACCAACATTGATGCGATATTGAGGTGCTTGAATTTTTATTTTACTGTTAGGAAGTTTTACTCTTGGATACACATAACCATTTATATTATTGGAGGTGATGCACAAAGTATGCTGTCTTTTATACGTACCCATAATTTATATAAAAGAATACTAAATCAAAGGCTTTTAAGTGGTTATAGAGTTTTTTAGAAAAGCAACAAGTTTTTCTAAAAGCTCTCCTTATACGGTGTCGTAAGCGACAATTATTCC
>PDWI01000960.1_pt1 | contig 46500 bp, 35 predicted proteins | sample 1430891 | NCBI WGS metagenome assembly PDWI01 (sample SAMN01162508, study PRJNA174530) | Oral metagenome, whole genome shotgun sequencing project. | biome: Marine environment; feature: Marine mammal; material: Swab sample of the gingival sulcus; isolation source: swab sample of gingival sulcus...
CCCGTTTATATAGCTGAATATTGGGATATACGTTATTCTCTGTGTGGCAATTATTTAGTTGTTTATGTGGAAGAGATATACCCCGAGTGGAAAAAATTTGAACTAATCTAAATTCAATTAAAAAGAGCATCAGTTCTAAATAAAAAATCTATATTTGCGAGTGGTAAAAACAAAAAACTTTTATAAAAATGGACTTATTTGAAATAATCGGATATATAGCATCAGTATTGGTTGCAATTTCAATCGGCGTTAATTCCGTGATAAAATTCAGATGGATAAACTTAGCCGGAGCCGCCACATTCTCACTCTACGGATTTTTGATACATGCCTATCCCGTCGGCATTTTAAATGGAATTATTGCCGTCTTGGATGCCTACTACATCGTGAAGATATACCGAAAAAAAGAAGTTTTTGACATCTTCAAAGTCCCGGCAAACAGCAGTTACTTAAAAAGTTATCTGAAATTCAATGAAAAAGACATACAGAAATTCTTTCCCAATTTCCAATACCAAGAAAAACGATACACCTACACCAGCTACATCTTGCGAGACATGAACATCGTGGGCGTTTTCTTGGCATACGAAGATGGCGATGCCTTAATCGTGGAACTCGATTATGTGGGCGTGCAATATCGCGATTACAAAAATGGACGACACATATATCACAACCTCAAAAATGAAGTAACACAAGAAGGCTACAAAATAATAAAAGCAAAAGGCAACAACGAACAACATAAAAAATACCTTCTTAAAATGGGCTTTAAAGAGAACCCCAAAACCAATTATTTTGAAAAAACTTTATAGAAAATAACTTAAATTAAAACTTCAATTAGAAATATATGAAAATCTTAATAACAGGCGGAACAGGCTATATCGGCTCGCATACCGTAGTGGAATTATTATTAGCAAAACACGATGTCTGCATAGTCGATAATCTATCAAACTCAGATATTAAAATTTTAGATGCAATAGAGAAAATCACAAATATAAAACCCGAATTTCATAACATCGACCTTGCCGACCAAAAGCAAACCGAAGATTTTTTTGCCAAACACAATGACTTCTCAGGCGTGATACATTTTGCCGCCTATAAAGCTGTTGGAGAGTCAGTTGAGAAGCCCCTAAAATATTATCATAACAACATAAACTCGCTGATAAACGTCTTGGAGGCAATGAAAAAATATGAAATCCCCAATTTAGTTTTTTCATCATCATGCACCGTATACGGACAGCCCGACCAACTGCCTGTAACCGAAAAGTCGCCCATCAAAAAAGCCAACTCGCCCTACGGCAACACAAAGCAAATTGCCGAAAGCATAATAATCGACACCTTGAAAGCAAACCCGAATATCAACGCAGTTGCACTTCGATACTTCAATCCCATAGGCGCTCATCCCTCTGCTTTGATAGGCGAAATGCCAACCGGCAAACCCGATAACCTCGTGCCTTTCATCACACAAACTGCCGCCGGCATACGCAACCAATTAATGATATTCGGCACAGACTACAACACCCCCGACGGAACTGCAATTCGCGATTACATCCACATCACAGACCTTGCCCAAGCTCATCTCAAAACTTTGCAACGCCTGATACAAAAGGACAACAAAGCAAACTTTGAGGTATTCAACATTGGAATCGGCAGAGGCGTATCCGTGAAAGAAATCCTAAACACCTTCATCGAGACAACAGGCGTGCAAGTCAAACATCAATACACCGACCGAAGACCCGGAGACGTGGAGCAAGTCTGGGCAGATACAACTCTCGCCAACAACGAGCTGAAATGGACATGCAAATACACAATAGCCGACGCACTAAAATCGGCATGGCAATGGGAGAAAAACATCCGAAATCTCAATTAACCCAAACGCAAGCAAAATAAAATTTTTTGAATTAGTTAAAAAATTAATAAAATTGCAAACACATAAACTATATTAATTAAATTATAACACAATGAAAACAAAGCTGTATTTACTAACTTTATTACTGTTGCCATTCAACATGCTAATAGCCCAAGACATTGCAGGTTATTGGAAAGGCGAAGCAGAAATTCAAGGAAAAAGAGGAACAGTGGCATTCCAAATTTCAGAAGAAAACAAAACCCTTAAAGCCGTGATGGACGCATTAGGCATGATGGGAATCCCCGTGGAAAAAATAGAATTTAGCAACAACAAACTTACAATGCAAATGCTATCGGGAACTCTAACATTCAACGGCGAACTAATTAAAGATGAAATAAAAGGAAGTCTAAAACAAGCAGATATGGAACTACCACTAAACCTTAAAAAATCTCAATTCCGAGGAAACCGAAATCTGCCAAGTTCGGCACAAGTATTCCAAAAATTGGCACAAAATGAAACCGGAAAATACAAATATTCAGTAGAAGATTATTTCAAAAAACCGTCATCATCATCATTCCAATTATCACCCAACGGAAAATACATGAGTTACCGCAAAAAAGACAAAAACCTCAAAAACCATGTATATGTAAAAGACACTGAAACAGGTAAAGTAACAAGAGTAATCGTTGAAAAAGACGAACTCGTAAGAGGCTACGGATGGGCAAACAACAATCGTCTTGTATACCTTATGGACAACGGCGGAAACGAAATATACCACCTGTACGCAGTAGACGTAGACGGCAAAAATCAAAAAGAACTTACACCTTATGAAAATGTAAAAGTAAGCATACTTGCAGGTCTCAAAGAAGACAAAGACCACATGATTATATCAATGAACAAAAACAACCCGCAAGTATTTGAGCCTTACAAAATTAACCTAAACACAGGCGATATAAAACAACTATACAAAAACGAAGATTTAAGAAACCCAATCATGGGATACGAATTTGATAAAGACGGAAACCTCAGAGGCTTCCAAAGACTAAAAGACGGACTTACAACACAAATCTATTACGAAACAAAACCCGGTAAATTCGAACTTATCAAATCAATCGGTTGGGATGATGAATTTGCTATACTTGCATTCGACTACGCTTCAAAAAACAAAAACGAAGCCTACGTTCTTTCAAACCTAAAATCAGACAGAGCCGAAGTATACAAATACGATTTAGCCAAAAACAAAACAATCAAAAAACTTTTCTCAGACCCTGTATACGACATCAGCGGCGTTTCTTTATCACGCAAAAGAAACTGGGAATTATCATCATACAGCTACAATGGCGAAAAATATCACATCGTACCCATAAGCGACTATGCCAAAAAATTCTATGCAAGATTAGAAAAAGAATTTAAAAATTACGAATTCTTCGTATCCGCCAAAACCGACGACGAAGACAAATACCTAATCTATGTTACAAGCGACAAACTATACGGAAAATACTATTTCTACGATGTGAAAAAAGACGAAATAAAACTCCTCTTCGATCTAATGCCACAACTAAAAGAAGAAGACATGGCAGAAATGCGTCCCATCGAATTTAAAAGTCGCGACGGCATAACCCTACACGGCTACATCACCCTTCCAAAAGAAGCAATCTCAGGCAAAAAAGTACCTGTAATCGTAAACCCACACGGTGGACCACAAGGAGTTAGAGATTCATGGGGTTTCAATCCCGAAGCACAACTTTTCGCAAGTCGCGGATATGCAACCTTACAAGTAAACTTCCGCATAAGCGGTGGATACGGTAAAAAATTCTTCCGAAGCGGATTCAAACAAGTTGGTAGAAAAGCCATGGACGACGTAGAAGACGGATTAAAATATGTTATTGATAAAGGTTGGGTAGACCCCGCAAAAGCAGCCATATACGGTGCAAGCCACGGAGGATATGCCGTACTTAGAGGACTTACCAAAACTCCTGATTTATACGCATGTGGAGTAGACTATGTAGGCGTATCAAACCTATTTACATTCATGACCACAATACCTCCGTATTGGAAACCATACCTCAAAATGATGAAACAAATATGGTACGACCAAGACGTAGCAGAAGAAAAAGAAATAATGAATGAAGTATCGCCGATATTCCACATCGACAAAATCAAAAAACCATTATTCGTAGTACAAGGAGCAAACGACCCAAGAGTAAACATCGACGAAAGCGACCAAATCGTAGAAGCTCTTCGCGACAAAAACATCGAAGTACCCTACATGGTTAAATACGACGAAGGACACGGCTTCCACAAAGAGAAAAACAGAATGGACTTATACAAAGCCATGATGGGATTCTTTGCAAAACACCTCAAATAGGTAAAATTAATTTTACATAAAGCAATCTATTAGAGACGCAACTAAAATGCGTCTCTAATTTTGTCTGAAAAATACACCTTTTAAATACCTTAATTCAAAAAAAATCGTTATTCAGAAAGTCATACAAAAGAACACATACAATAAAAATCCGAAAATAAATCCTTCTATATAAAAAAAACAAGCATGTACGAATATATCAAAGGAGAAATAATTGAAACAGGCCCGACCCACCTCATAATCGAAACACAAGGGATAGCCTACCACCTACATTGTTCAGTTCAAACCGCACAAAACGCCGCCGACAAAACAAAAATATTTATCCACTTGCTCGTCAAGGAAGACGACATGCGACTATACGGTTTCGCAGATAAAGACGAGCGAGAAATATTCCGACAACTCATATCTGTCTCAGGCATAGGACCCAACACAGCGATTATAATGCTGTCGTCCTTAACTCCCTCCGAAATAAAACATGCTATTGAAACCGAAAACATCGAAATCATAAAAACAATAAAAGGCATCGGCAACAAAACCGCCCAAAGAATAATCATAGAGCTGAAAGACAAAATGCAAAAACTGCAAATCGATGCCGGCAAAACAAATATAATCAACAACAACGCCGCCGACGAAGCAATATCAGCACTGCAAATGTTAGGTTTCAATAAAAAAACAACCGAAAAAATCCTCAAAAAAATATTTTCGGAAACCCCAAATCTCACTCCCGAAGACGCTGTGAAAAAAGCCTTGAAACTACTATAAAACATAAAAACAAGAAGACATTATTTTTTTTAACCTCCGAAAAAAACAAATTTGTGACACAAAACATACGCTCAGTAATCATTGTAAATACAATAGTAGCAACCATAATACTACTTTCATCAGCGGTTACACCCTCCGCCCACACCCCTCAAAAATCCATAATCAAGCAAGACTCCATCGCCGGAGACTCATTAGTATACCCATTTCAAGACAATAAAAACAACCCAAATGCACCGCAACCACAATCGCCCTTGTTCTTCAAAAATCCGTCGAACATAACCAGCAAAGTTACCTACGACCCCAAGACCAAAAAATTCGTATTCCTAAACCAAATAGGAAACCTAAACTACCGCACCCCGTTTCAAATGTCCTTCGATGATTATTTGAAATACAACGAAAAAAAAGCACAAAAAAGCTATTGGTCAGAACGCCTTGCACTGGAATCTGCGAAAGGCAAAGACACACGCTCAGGCATCGACAGGCTTATAAGCCCCAACCTAATAGTGCCTATAAAAGGCTTTGATAAGATATTCGGTAGCAATAAGATAAACATAAAACCGCAAGGAAACGCCGAGCTTATTTTCGGTGTAAATATCTCAAATGTAGAAAACCCGACCCTTTCGGAAGACCTCCAAAAAACCGTAACTTTTGATTTTGATGAAAAACTAAACGTAGGCGTAAACGGACAAATTGGCGAGAAACTATCAATCGGAATTAACTTTGACACAGAAGCCACTTTTGAATTTGAAAATAATGTAAAACTTGCCTACAAAGGCAATGAAGATGAAATCTTGCAAAAGATAGAAGCCGGTAATGTTTCAATGCCACTTTCTGGAAGCCTCATCACGGGAAGCCACAGTTTGATGGGTTTGAAAACCGAACTCAAATTCGGACGTTTGACCGTTACGAGTGTAATTTCGCAACAAAAAAGCGAAAGCAAAACCATCGAAGTAAAAGGCGGAGCAACCACCACGCCCTTTGAAATCACAGCCGACAACTACGAGTCAGGAAAACACTTTTTCCTGTCGCATTTCTTCCGCGACCAATACGATAGAGCCTTGCAAAACTTGCCTTTGGTAAGGTCAGGCATCACAATCACACGCGTAGAAGTCTGGGTTACAAACCGAAGCGGACAATTTGACCAATCACGTAACATCGTTGCATTTGCCGACCTTGGCGAGCAACAAAAGCACATACACTCAAACTTCTTTTCCGCATCCAACGGATACCCCGACAACGGTCGCAACGCCCTCTACAATGCAATGACCACAACATATTCCGCAATAAGGGAAATCAGCAATACAAACTCAACCCTTACTGCCATTCCGAATTTCAACCAAGGCGAAGATTTTGAAAAAGTGCAAAATGCACGAAAACTAAAAGAATCGGAGTTTTATTTCAACCCTGCTTTGGGATATATCTCATTGAGTTCCGCCCTGCGAAACGACGAAGTCTTAGCCGTAGCTTATGAATATACCGTTGGCGGTGAAGTATTTAAAGTTGGGGAATTTTCAAACGAAAACCCACCTGCACCGCAAACCCTATTCCTAAAACTTTTGAAAACAACAACCCTTTCAACCGAACTCCCAACTTGGGATTTGATGATGAAAAACGTTTATAGCATAGATGCCTACCAAGTAAAACCCGAAGACTTCAACCTCGAAATAATGTATCGCGACGACAAAACCGGTACTTCATTAAACTACATTCCGGCAGGTGCTATCAACGGCAAACCGTTACTCGGCGTAATGAATTTGGACAACATGAACAAAAGTGGCGACAACGGTGCCGACGGATATTTTGACTTCATAAAAAACATTACCATCAATCCTGCAAACGGTAGAATTTACTTCCCTGTTGTTGAGCCTTTTGGTAAACATTTGCGTAAGAAAATCACGGGCAACAATCTCAATAATCCCGAGCTAAACAGACTTGCCGAGCAATACACCTTTGATGAATTATACACCAAAACTCAAAGCGAAGCACGACAAGTTGCCGAAAAAAATAAGTTCTTTATAAAAGGTTCGTACCGTTCGGCAGGAGGTTCTGAAATCAACCTTAATGCCATAAATGTTCCGCAAGGTTCGGTTACCGTAACCGCCGGCGGACAAAGGCTAACCGAAAATGTCGATTACACGGTCGATTATAATTTGGGTCGAGTAAGCATATTAAATCAAGGCTTGTTAGAATCCGGAACGCCCATACAAATATCTTTGGAAAATAACTCAACTTTCAATATCGGTACAAAAACATTCCTCGGCACAAGGTTGGATTATGCTCTAAATGATGATATTAACATTGGCGGTACGCTTCTGCATCTAAGCCAAAAACCTTTAACCAACAAAATCAACATAGGCAACGAACCCATATCAAACACAATTTGGGGCATTGACTTTGCCTTAAATAAAGAAGTGCCGTTTCTCACAAGGCTAACCGACATGATTCCCCTGATAGACACCAAAGAACCCTCAACAATACAGTTCGACGGCGAATTTGCACAGCTCATTCCGGGGCATCACAAACATATTGGTAAAGAGGGATTTGCCCACCTCGACGACTTCGAGGCAGCCGAAACCTCATTGGATTTAAAGACCCCAAATTCATGGAAACTCGCATCAGTTCCGCAAGGGCAAAGCGATATGTTTCCGGAAGCCGACTCGGTAAACACCCTTACTTATGGTATGAACAGAGCTTTGCTCGCATGGTATAATGTAAACAGCGACTTTCTCCGCAACACATCCAGCACTCCCGGTCATATAACCGTTGATGAGCAGTCAGACCACAGAGTAAGAGAGGTTTATGAACGAGAGCTGTTCCCCAATCGCGACCCATCGCACGGCATACCTCCCGTGTTGTCAATCCTAAACCTTGCTTTCTATCCCGAAGAGCGTGGACCTTACAACTTCGATACAAAAGGAGTTCCGGGTGTAGCGGCTGGTATCAATTCAAACGGCGAGCTTAGAGACCCCGAATCACGCTGGGGCGGAATTATGAGAAGCCTCATAACCAATGACTTTGAAGAAGCAAACATCGAGTACATTGATGTTTGGATGATGGATCCTTTCCATTATGACGATAACCAAACAGGCGGAAATTTGTATATAGATTTGGGAAACATCTCGGAAGATATATTGCGTGATGGCAGACAAAGTTTTGAAAACGGACTTCCTACGAGTAGCGATGTCAAAAATGTGGACTCGACAGTTTGGGGACGCATTCCGATACTCCCTCGAATAACCGACGGTTTTGCCAACGACCCCGCAGATGCCAGACAATATCAAGATATTGGTTTAGATGGTCTTAGCACCGAAGACGAGCAGTCATTCTTTGCTCCTTATCTTAATGAAATAAAAAATATGTACGGCACACAATCCGAAGCCTACATCAAAGCTGAGGAAGACCCCTCTGCCGACAACTATCAGTTCTATAAATCATCATATTACAACGATAAAAAAGCAAGCATTCTCGAACGATATAAAAGGTTCAATAATGTAGACGGAAATTCGAGCCTTTCTTCCAACAAAAGTTCGGGTATTACAGCAGGCGAACAACTTCCTGATATGGAGGATATTAACCGAGATTATACTTTGAGTGAAGCCGAAACATATTTCCAATACAAATTGGAATTAGACCCTGACAGAATGCAAGTCGGACAAAACTATATAACTGATATCAAGGAAAGTAAGGTTAAACTTAAAAACGAAAATGAGGAAACCATAAAATGGTATCATCTAAAAATTCCGATAAGAGAATACTCGCGAAAAATCGGAGCAATACAAGATTTTAAATCGATACGATTTATCAGAATGTTCCTTAATAAATGGCAACAACCCGTTGTGTTGCGATTTGCCGAGTTTGCCTTGGTCAGAAGCGAATGGCGTAAGTACAATTCCTCATTGCTTGCCGGCACGGAAGGCACGGGAACACCCGAAATCACTGATGCCGCTTTCGATATAGCATCGGTAAACATTGAGGAAAACGCATATCGCTCGCCGGTAAATTACGTTTTGCCTCCTGACATCGACCGTGAACTGTCTGCCGACGAACCGCAAGTAAGGCAGTTGAACGAGCAGGCAATAAGTCTGAAAGTCATAAACCTTGACGACGGCGATGCTCGTGCCGCATATAAAAATTTATCGTTTGACCTTAGGCAGTTTAAGAAAATACAAATGTATGCACACGCCGAGGCTGTGAAAGACGAAATCTTGAATGATGATGACATATGTATATTCCTGCGGTTGGGTTCTGACTATCGAGAAAACTACTACGAGTACGAAATCCCAATGAAAGTAACCCCGCGAGGTTGGTATGAAGATAATGACATAAACCGCGAAATTGTATGGCCGAAAGAAAATTATATTGACCTTCCGCTTGATAAATTTCAACATGTTAAACAACACAGAAACAATGCTATAAGGAAAGCCGGTTCAACCCTTCAATTAACTTCTGAGTATAGCGAATATCTGGGCAACAATCGTATAAGTATAATGGGAAATCCTAATCTTAGCAATGTCCGAACCATAATGATAGGTATACGTAACAGAAGCAAAGATAAAAACTCGCAAGAAGATGACGGAATGCCTAAATCGGTGGAAGTTTGGTTGAATGAATTGAGGCTTGCAGGCTTTAATGAAAAAGGCGGTTGGGCATCGCGTTCAAGATTGAGCGTAAATTTTGCCGATTTTTCCAATATTGCAATAGCCGGTCAATACAGCACTCCGGGTTTCGGAAGCATCGAAAAAAGTGTTACCGAGCGTTCGGTATCAACCGACTTTGGGTATGATTTTTCTTCAAACTTTGAGCTTGGAAAATTCTTCCCTAAAAAATTCGGCGTACACATTCCGGTATATTTCAATTACTCGGAAAGTTTCAGCGACCCGCAATACAATCCGATAGACCCGGATATCGAACTTAAAGCAACCCTCTCAGACCCAAACCTTTCCAAAAGCGAGAAGGACTCCATAATCTCCATTTGTAGAGATTACACAAGGCGAAAAAGTTTCAACCTCACAAACGTACGGATTGACGGGAACAAGGATAAAAAGTTTAAGCGAGGCGTAAAACCTTTCTATCATATCTCAAATTGGACGGCAGGATATGGCTATACCCAAATGTTTACACGCAACATAAATACGCATCACAACATCATGGAGCAATACAACGGCTCGCTTGCCTACAATTATACCATAACTCCAAAATCCGTCGCACCTTTCAGGAAAGTTAAGTTGTTCAAAAACAAGGCTTTTAAAATAATAAGGGATATAAATCTTTATTATCAGCCTGCCATGCTTGCTTTCAGAACTGAGCTGAACAAATCCTACAATGAAATACAAATGCGAAATGTAGAAAAGCCCGAAATACAATTGGATACAACATTTGACAAGCAATTTACATGGAGCAGGGTATATGATATAAGGTATAATTTAACGCGAAATATGAAATTTACGTACCACGCCTCCAACCTGTCGTGGGTGCGAGAACCTTACGGAAGATTAGACAGAGACGACCCATTCTATAAACAAAAATCCGATACAATTTGGACAAGTTTAATGAAGTTGGGTGAGTCGCGAGATTTTAATCAGAAGATTACCGCAATGTGGAATATCCCAATCAATAAATTACCACTGCTCGGCTGGACGAATGCCTCCGCTCGTTACGATGCCAATTTTTTCTGGAATAAAGGACCGGTAGCTCCGCCCGACGAAAATGTTGAGCTTGGAAATACAATTAAGAACTCGCAACAAATACAACTCACAACGCAATTCAACCTAAACAGGCTTTACAGGAAAATCCCGTTCCTAAAACGTGCCGATGACAATTTGAAGCAAAAGGGTAAGACGAAACCTAAATTTAAAAAAGTGGAATTTAAAAAACAAATATCCATGAAGGCAGGAAAGCCCAAGAAAATTGTGCATAAATTGGGTGCGAAAGGCGTTACCGTGAAGCTCTATGATGAAAAACGAAGACCCATAAAAGGTAAAATCAAAGAAATTTCGGAAAACATCGTGGAATTTACACCCAATAAAAGCGTGAAAAAAGGAACAGTCATTGTGAAAGGCAAGAAAGAGATAAAAGAAAGTCCTTTGAGATTAGTCTTAGACCATGTGCTGTACGGCTTGATGTCGGTGCGTAATGTTTCCATAACTTACAACGAAAACAACGGAAGCATAATGCCGGGATTCCTGCCCACAAACAGATTCTTTGGCTTTGACGACCGATGGGATGCACCCGGATATAAATTTATCCTCGGTATGCAAGACCCTGATTACGGGCAACTTGCTGCCGGTTCAGGTTGGATTTCCGGCGACTCGTTGGTAAACTCGCCCTTTACCATGAACTCAACTCGAAGCATCGACATCAGAGCATCGGTTGAACCCGTCAAAGGCATGAGAATTGACCTTACCGCAAACAGAAGCATCAGCGATAATTTCCAAGAATTTTGGATGAGAAATAATGACAGCTTTTATTCTGAAAATAAGATGTATAACGGTAATTTCTCAATATCAATAATAAGTCTGAAAACCATATTTGGCGATATTGATAAAGAGTCATTTGCCTCAAAGGCATACGACCAATTTATGGAAAACAGACGAACCGCAGCGGGCAGACTTGCCTCGGCTCGTCAGCGAGCTGATGGCTCTTACGACCCCAATGCTCCCAACATAAACAAGGCTGACGGCGAGGCTGTGCAAGACGGATATCCCAACGGTTATTCGCCTGTGTCGCAGGATGTTTTGATACCATCATTCCTTGCCGCATATACGGGGCGTGATATTTCCAAAATTCCTATGGCAACATTCATCAAATTCCCAATGCCAAACTGGCGATTGAAATATGACGGTCTTTCAAAAATCGATTTCATCTCGAAATGGTTTAATAAGATAATGATAAACCACGGCTATCGTTCAAACTATAATATCAACTCGTTCCAAAGTCATTTAGATTTTGATTTCGACAGTTTCGACAGAACAGGATTTAGCTTTGCCAAAAACGAAGATAATGGTTTGTTTATTCCTCAATATCAGATAAATGGAGTTTCGATAGACGAAAAATTCGTACCTTTAATCGGTGTTGATATGACTATGAAAAATAATATTTCATTGAAATTTGAATATAACAAAACACGTTCTTTGGCACTTAGTTTCAGCAACAACCAACTGTTGGAAGGAAGCAATCAGGAGTACACCGTTGGGGTAGGGTATAAAATCCCTAACCTTGAACTGCCCATAAGCATAGGCGGAAATCAAAATGTGTTTAGCAGTGATTTGAACCTCCGAGCCGATTTCACATATCGCGAGATGATGTCGATTGTAAGGCGTATCACCGAGGCAGATAATCAACTGTCGGCAGGACAGGAAAACATATCCGTCAAGGTAAGTGCCGATTATGCTCTAAACAAACGAATTACGCTAAGAGTATTTTACGACCAAGTTATAAACCGCCCGAAAGTATCAACGGCATATAACACGTCTAATACAAAAATCGGTTTCAGCATAAGGTTTGATTTGGTTTCAAAATAAAATAGTTGAGTAGAGACGTGCTATTAGCGCGTCTCTAAAACCACAGAAATCATTAATAAACAGACAAGTAGAGACGCAGTGCATTGCGTCTCTACTTGTGTTATAATTCCCTCTTGGAGAAGAGGGGTAGGGAGATTGAAAAGACTTTTTTTGTTGTGCGTGTATGATGCTGAAAATCAGCTTGTTATTTTGCTATTCTAAGCAGTGCATTGCGTCTCTACTTATTTGTAAATATATTTTTTATTTTCCTTTTTTGCGGAAAAAGATATATAATTTCAGCATTTCAAAAGGGACTTTTATATAGTGTTTTAGTTTTATTTTTGAACCGTTAATATCAGCCCAATTATCTAATGGTATCTCTTTGGCATATGAGTTTATGTCCTGATTTTTAAGTTCTTGTGATATTCTGAAAAATATTTCTAAATCAAAAATCCAATTGCTTTGAAACTTTGTGGCAAATATGTTTTTTACTATATCAATGTGAAAAAATTTAGCACCACATTGAGTATCGTAAACATTCATTTTTAACATCTTGCTTGCAAAAGTTGCAAAAACTCGCCCCATTATATGTCTATACCATTTTCGGTTTATGTTTACACCAACTCGCTGAACGCGAGAACCAAAAGCGAACAGTATTTGCTTGTCTAATGCTTTTGTTATTTTATCAACTTCCCTAATTGGGGTTGCTAAATCTGCATCTAAATAACCGATTATATCAAATTTTTGCCATAGCAAAGCAGACAACACTCCTTGTCTTACAGCCTCGGCTTTCCCTTTATTCTCTTTCATATCTAAAATTGAAATTCTATCGCTTCTGTTATTGCTTATATTTTTTAGAACTTCAATTGTTTGGTCTGAACTTCCGTCATTTACAAACAAGTAATAATAATTTGAGTTTTCATAACCTTTTATAAATTGACTTACCGGCAATCTATTTTGTTCGTTATAACATGGTATTATTATACATATTTTTTGCATATCACATAATTTGATAAACCCGGTAATTTGATTTTTAACTTCATCAGAAATGATGACAATAAATAGTCTAAGAATAATATATCTCGAATAGAGTGGGTGATGAATTTCCCTTTATCCCATTTGGTTAAACCTGTGCCGTTCAGTTGTTTATTGTTCTTATTTAATCGTTCTTTAACTAAGGTGAAAATACGTGGCAATAATAAAATTGAAAAAAAGTAACCCATTTTTTCTATTTTGTAATTTGTCTTTTTTAGCAAATGTTTTAATTGTGAATTATTGTATCTTCTGTAATGCTGTAAAAAAACATCGTGTTTGCTAAATAAAGATTGAAATGCGGGAACTGTTATGAAAAATATAGTGTCTTCATTTATGAAATTTTGTTTTGATAAATTACTTAAAAACAATTCGTCTTTTTCGATATGTTCAACCACGTCTAATAAAAGAACAATCGACGTATTTTTGTTATTGACTTTTATATTCTCTATGTTATTGCAAACCCTTATATTGGTGTTACTGTATTCTTTGTTTTTCAAATTAATTGTTTGTTCGTCAAACGCAGTATCTACCCCAATTAGTGATTGGAAATTGAAATAAGAGTTGAGTTTTTCCAAAACAAATAAATCGCCACAACCAATATCAATTATATTAGTGTTTTCAATGACCATGTTTTTTGTTATTTTTTTCAATTCCTTTTTTACTACTTCCAAACGGGCTAACTCCCATGGATGTCTGTATTCGTTATTGCCATCTCTGTTTAACGTCTCTTTAATATCCATTTTATTATAATTCCTTTTTCCTATTCTAAATTTTATCTTCTTAATCAAGTTTCAACACAGATAAAAACGCTTCTTGCGGTATATCAACATTACCTACTTGCTTCATTCTTTTCTTACCCTCTTTTTGTTTCTCCAAAAGTTTTCTTTTACGAGTAATATCACCACCGTAGCATTTTGCGGTAACATCTTTTCTCAATGCCTTCACGGTAGACCGTGCTATAATCTTAGAGCCGATGGATGCTTGTATCGGAATCAAGAATTGCTGTCTTGGTATTAAGTCTTTTAGTTTATCCACCATTCGGCGACCAAAATCGTAGGCATGCTCGCTGTGAATTAGTGTCGAGAGAGCATCAACACGCTCGCCGTTTACGAGTATGTCAAGTTTTATGAGGTCAGACGGTCTGTAATCCGAACGCTCGTAATCAAATGAGGCATAGCCTCTTGAAATACTTTTCAGTTTGTCGTAGAAGTCAAAAACAATCTCAGCCAAAGGCATCTCAAAATCCAACTCTACACGAGTGGGCGAAAGGTAATGCTGTTTCACAAGCTCGCCCCTTTTGTCCATGCACAGCTTCATTATAGCCCCAATGTAATCCGAGTGAGTTATGATTTGAGCATCAATATAAGGTTCTTCTATAAGGTCTATCTCGCCGCGGTCGGGCAGTTCCGACGGATTGTGTACGCTTATTTGCTCGCCACTTTTCAGCTTCACATGATAAGATACATTTGGAACGGTCGAAATCACATTCATATTAAACTCTCGCTCCAATCGTTCTTGCACAATCTCCATATGTAACATGCCCAAGAATCCGCATCTGAAACCAAACCCCAAAGCCAATGATGACTCAGGCATATAAGTCAGCGATGCGTCATTTAGTTGATACTTGTCAAGTGCTTGCCTTAAATCCTCATAGTCGTCAGACACTATCGGATAGACACCCGCATATACCATCGGTTTTACATCTTCAAAACCTGCAATTGCCTCTTCACAAGGGTCTTGCAGATGCGTAATTGTATCACCTACTTTTACTTCTTTGCTCTCTTTTATACCTGAAATTATATATCCCACATCGCCCGCTTCGATGGTTTGACGCGGACTCATTTTGAGTTTCAACACGCCAATTTCGTCAGCTTCGTATTGCGTGCCTACATTTACAAACTTCACTTTGTCGCCCTTGCTCAACTTGCCGTTGAAGATTTTGAAATAAGCTATCACACCGCGATAGGCATTAAAAACCGAGTCAAAAATCATTGCTTGCAAAGGAGCATCTACCGAGCCTTGTGGCGGTGGTATCGATTCTATAATTCTTGATAAAATCTCATCGGCACCGAGACCCGTTTTTCCGCTTGCTTCAATTATTTCGTCTCTGTCGCAACCCAGCAAATCCACTATTTGGTCTTTCACTTCGTCGGGCATTGCATTATCCATGTCCATTTTGTTCAGCACGGGTATAATTTCCAAATCATGCTCAATCGCCATGTACAAATTGCTAATCGTCTGAGCCTGTATGCCTTGCGTTGCATCTACCACCAACAAAGCCCCTTCACATGCCGCAATCGACCGAGATACTTCGTATGAAAAATCAACATGACCGGGAGTATCAATCAGATTCAAAATATAATCTTGACCTTTAAAATTATAATTCATCTGTATCGCCTTACTCTTTATTGTGATGCCACGTTCGCGTTCCAAATCCATATCATCCAAAATCTGAGCTTTCAAATCTCGTTCAGAAGTAGTGCCGGTACGTTCCAACAGTCTGTCTGCCAGCGTACTTTTGCCGTGGTCGATATGTGCTATTATGCTGAAGTTTCTTATATTTTTCATTTTAAAAAAAGTTGCGTTTAGTTATTTCTTAGGCTCAGTTATTCCTCTCGATAGATGATAGAGCTTTGTTATTTTACAAATTTGATAATTATTTTTATTACATAAAAAATAAATTACAATTTTGCTAAATATACATAACTCAAATTCGACTTGGTTACATGTGTTAATGCTTTGGTTGTTAAATAGTTGTAGTGCTTGTTGTAGAGAAGTTAGAACTAATAAGTCAAATAATCTAAAATTAAAATATGCAAGACATTATACATAAAATAATAAAGCAAGGTTTTATATATAATTTTTATTGCATATTTCTAAAATTAATTTGTAGTTTTGCTTCGAAATTTTTAATAATATAAATTATCTTATTGTCCTATAAAGAATAAACTTATGGAAAGAATATTAGTAATAGGAGCAGCCGGACAAATTGGTTCGGAACTATGCACAGCACTTCGGAAAAAACACGGCAAAGACAATGTATTTGCCACCGACCTAAAACAAGCAACTCCGGAACAAAAAGCCGAAGGCCCATTTGAAACACTTGATGTAATGGACGATAAGCGTCTGATACATTTTGTTATACGTCATAAAATAACGCAAATATATCATCTTGCGGCAGTGCTTTCAGGAAATGCCGAAAAACTTCCCATACAAGCATGGCATATCAATATGGACGGACTTATGAACGTCTTGGAAACAGCAAGAATGGTAGAAGACGTGAAAAAAGTATTTTGGCCAAGTTCAATAGCAGTATTCGGCACAACAACTCCACGAGTGAATACTCCGCAACTAACAGTTACAGAGCCTAATACAGTATACGGAATAAGCAAACTTGCAGGCGAACGCTGGTGCGAATATTATCACAACAAATACGGATTAGACGTAAGAAGCATACGCTACCCCGGTTTAATAAGCTACAAAACCGAAGCAGGCGGCGGAACAACCGATTATGCAGTAGAGATATTCTACGAAGCAGTACGCAAAGGCTGTTATAAATCATTCCTCAAAAAAGACGCATCACTCCCAATGATGTTTATGGAAGACGCTGTAAATGCGACCATTGCACTTATGGAAGCACCTGCCGAAAATATAACAATTCGCTCGTCATACAATGTAGGCGGAATAAGTTTTAACCCAGAGGAACTTGCCAACGAAATTAAAAAGCACATACCTGATTTCGAAATAAAATACGAACCCGACTTCCGTCAGCCGATAGCCGAATCATGGCCTATGAGCATCGACGATACAACCGCTCAAAAAGATTGGGGACTAAAAGCCGAGTTTGAAATAGAAAAATTAACAACCACAATGTTAGAAGGCGTGAGAGCAAAATTTGCAAAAAAATAATCTGACACCTTATATATTATAACTTGTTAAAAATATACACACCCATATTGTAGAAATATGCAAAACGTATTTCTACAATATTTTTATACAAATATCAAAAACAAATTTTTTATTGCTTGACAATAATTAATTTTGCAAATTAAAAACGAAAAAAACCGAATGGAAAAAATCAGAAACATTGCCATTATAGCACATGTCGACCACGGAAAAACAACTCTTGTAGACAGAATCCTTCATCAAGTAAAACTATTTCGCGAAAACGAAGCCGTTGAGGACTTAATATTAGACTCCAACGACCTTGAACGTGAAAGAGGAATTACAATTCTTTCAAAAAATGTAGCCGTAAGATATAAAGGTGTAAAAATAAATATCATCGACACACCCGGTCACGCCGACTTTGGGGGCGAGGTAGAGCGAGTTCTCGGAATGGCAGACGGCGTAATTCTGCTCGTTGATGCCTTTGAAGGTCCCATGCCTCAAACACGCTTCGTACTGCAAAAAGCTATTGAGTTAAACCTAAAACCAATAGTGGTAGTGAACAAAGTAGACAAACCAAACTGCACACCCGAGGAAGTTCAAGAAGACGTGTTCGACTTGATGTTCAGCTTAGATGCCACCGAAGAACAGCTTAATTTTCCGACTGTTTTTGGCTCGTCAAAACAAGGTTGGATGGGCGAAGATTGGCGAAAACCTACTTCCGACATCAGTTATCTTTTAGATAAAATAATAGAATATGTTCCCGAGCATAAAGTAGAAGAAGGAAGCTTGCAAATGAGAATCTCTTCATTAGATTATTCATCATATTTGGGGAGAATAGCTGTGGGGAGAATAAATCGAGGTACTATAAAAGCGGGGAATAAAGTTTCGATAGTAAAGCGAGATAAGTCAATAATAAAAACCGAAATAAAAGAACTTTACCGATTTGAAGGTCTTGGAAAAGAGAAAGTTAAAACAGAACTCCCCGCCGGTGAGATTTGTGCAGTATTGCTTCAAGAAGACTTTGATATTGGGGATACAATAGCCGACTTTGAGAACCCCGAAGGGCTAAAACCGGTGGCGATTGATGAGCCTACAATGAGCATGCTTTTCACCATAAATAACTCGCCTTTCTTCGGCAAAGAAGGACAATATGTAACATCTCGCCAGCTACGAGGACGACTTATAAAAGAGACCGAGAAAAATTTGGCATTGCGAGTTGAGGAAACTGCTTCAGCCGACCAATTTATGGTTTTCGGAAGAGGAATTTTGCACCTTTCGGTACTTGCCGAAACAATGCGACGCGAAGGTTATGAGTTCCAAATGGGGCAACCGAGAGTTATAAAAAAGGAAATAAACGGCGAAATATGTGAGCCTGTGGAAGAGCTTACCGTGCAAGTGCCAGAGCATTTCTCGGGCAAAATAATCGAGATTGTAACCAAGCGAAAAGGCAAGATGGAAAACATGGAAACCAACAACGAAAGAGTGGTGTTGAAATTCACAATTCCGTCGGCAAACCTTATAGGCATTCGTAATCCTATGCTCACTGCGACTGAGGGCGAGGCAATCATAGCTCACACCTTTAAAGAATTTGCACCTGAACAACCACGCGTCAAAAATCTAAGAAACGGAGCGTTGGTGGCTTTGGAGACAGGCACAGCAATTCCTTACTCGATAGATAAACTGCAAGACAGAGGCAAATTTTTCATTGACCCGGGAGAAGAAATCTATGAGGGACAAATAATCGGCGAACACACTCGCCAAGATGATTTAACGGTGAATGTCATTAAAACTAAGAAACTTACAAACATGCGTGCCGCCGGGTCTGATGATAAAATGGGTATTGCTCCCGCTATAAAAATGTCATTAGAGCAAATGATGGAGTACATCAATAATGATGAATACGTTGAGGTTACGCCAAAATCATTGCGATTAAGAAAAATACTTTTGAAAGAGCATGAGCGTAAGCAACTCAAAAAGAGATTAGAAGATAAATAATCTACAAATGTAAAGTTTAGTTTACTTCTCAAAGTTAAAGTATCAGTCGTGAAAATTACGGCTGATATTTTTTTTTGTTGCAATAAAAGTGTAGTTTACAAAAGTATACAAGTCCTTTTTAGCAATATTGTGCAGTTTTTAACCGCACAAATGTAAAATTTACGGTACTTTTGTGAATTTTTGTAAGTTTACAAATGTTATTCTTTTGATTATTAGTTAATTATGACGTATGATTTTCTTGGATATAAAAACGGGGAGTTTTTACAACTTGGAGAGTTATATTGAATTTATATTGTAATTTTTATAGAATCACTAATGTAAAGTGTATTTTACATTAGCTATTCACATTTGTATATTTAAGTGTTTGATTATATGTAGTTTACAAATGTACACTAATCATTATTATTTTTTGAAAATAAGGGGAGAGAGTAGGAGATAAGAGCGTGAAAATATGGGTATTAAAAAAACCCCTTTTAAAAGGGGCTTTTGTTATTTTGAGATTTTATTTGCATCAATTCTTAAAAGAGTTTCCGACTTGCCTATGGTCGCCATGATGTCGAATAAATCGGGACCTCCGCCGGTGCCTGTTAGCAACAGCCTTATGGGATTTAGAATTTTTCCGAAACTTAATTCATTTTCCTCAATGTATTGCTTTATGACTGCTCTTGTGTTTTTAGCGTTAAAGTCTTTATCATCAATTTGTTGCAGGAGTGATGATATTGTGGTAACATGTTGGGGTGTTTCTGTTTTCCAATGTTTTTTTACCGCCTTGGGGTTGTATTCCGAAGGTGTTTTAAAGAAGAAATCTGCTTCTTTAAATAAATCAGGTAGCAGGTTAATCCTTTGACGCATAAGCTCTAACACTTGTATTAGATAATCTTTTTCGGTATCAATGTTTCTTTCTTTAAACATCGGCAAATACAGTTCGGCTAAATCATTAATATCGTATGATTTTATGTATTGCTCGTTGAACCATTTGGCTTTGTCGGGTGAGAATTTAGCACCTGCTTTGTTTACTTTCTTGATGTCAAATTCTTCTATAAGCTCCTCAATATTAAATAGTTCTCTTTCAGTTCCCGGATTCCAGCCGAGCAATGCAATCAGGTTGATGAAAGCATCTTTTAGGTAGCCGTCTTCGCGAAAACCTGCGGCTACTTCGCCGGTATCTTTATTTTCCCATTTCAATGGAAAAACAGGGAAACCCATTTTTTCGCCATCGCGTTTGCTTAGTTTGCCCTTGCCGTTTGGTTTTAAAATCAACGGAAGATGAGCAAATTGAGGCATCTTTTCTTTTAGTCCCAAAGCCTCATAAAGCAGATAGTGCAACGGTAGCGACGGCAACCATTCTTCGCCCCTTATCACATGGGTTATTTCCATGCTGTAGTCATCCACGATGTTGGCAAGATGGTAGGTTGGTAATCCGTCGGATTTAAAAAGCACTTTGTCGTCCAACTCTTTTGTGTTGGTGGTTACAGTCCCTCTTATAAGGTCTTGCATTTCAACGACTCTGTCATTTGGCATATTAAAACGTATGACGTAAGGTTGCCCCTCGTCTAATCTTTTTTGCACCTCTTCTTTCGATAGGGTAAAGCTGTTTTTCATCTTGTCACGCGTGGCAAAATTGTAATGCCTTATCGATGATTTTTCTTCGGCGAGTCTTTGTCGCATTTGGTCTAATTCTTCGGCAGTGTCGAAAGCGTAATAAGCCTTGCCTTCTTCCACAAGTTGCATTGCATATTTTTTGTAAAGCTCACGCCTTTCAGATTGTCGATAGGGAGCATAATTTCCGCCTTGCTCCACGCCTTCGTCGGGAGTTATTCCGCACCATGCTAAGGATTTGTTGATATATTCCTCAGCTCCGTTTACATATCTTGTTTGGTCGGTATCCTCTATGCGAAGGATAAAATCGCCTTTATTTTTCTTTGCAAAAAGGTAGTTGAACAGGGCTGTTCTTACACCGCCTATGTGTAGAGGTCCTGTTGGACTCGGTGCAAATCGTACACGTATTTTTCTTGACATCTTATCTGTTTTTTTTATGAAATTCAATTTTAAATAATTGCGAAATTTTTGCGAAGTTGTTATTTTTTATTTCGCATTTTTAAGAAATTTAGTGGTGTCATTACTGCTATTGCTGAATGCTTATAATCTTTGGTATTTCGAGTAACAATCAAATCCAAGTTTTTAATAGTAAGAGCGGACGAATACTGAACAGAATCTTCATAATCCGTGAATTTATTTCTCAATGCTTGGATTATTTCTTTTTTAGTTGTTCCTACAATTTCTGTGATTTCAGTTAAAGTTTCTACAACTTCAAGTGTCTTTTTATGACCTAAAAATTTCCTGACAATGTAATAAATATTATTTATACTAACAGCTGATAAATATAATTGCACTTGTCCCCTTTCATTCAATTCAAAAAGTTCACTTGCCGGATTTACAAAAGGTTCTCTGTCTGTGAAAAAATCAATAACAACATCCGAATCAATAAAAATTTTATACTTCATATTTCTTTGTAAGTTCTTCTGTTAGAGTTTTTTCATAATTAAAATCTTTATCAACTTTTAAAATTCCTCTAAGTTTTCTAACTCTTGGCGAAAGTTCTTTTTCTTCAATATTTACTCGTTGTAGAGTAATAAATTTAAAATAATTTTCTACCATTTCAGAAAGACTTTGCCCTTTTTCTTTAGCATATTCTTTCGCAATCTTAATCACATCTTTTTCTATTGTTAATGTCAGCTTAGTATTCATAATTTATTTTTTTACACGCAAATATACGTACTTATATTTAATTTCACAACACTCTATTTTTTTATAAGAGCAAACACAAAATTTCACACATACTAAAATTCCAATTATTCTAAAACCACTTTTTTGAAAATATTTTTCATAAATCTTTACATTTAATCGTTGAAAGTTTATCTTTGTAGTAAAAAAATAAAGATATGTCTCGGTTCACCCATCTTCATCTTCACACACAATATTCCGTATTAGACGGAGCAAACGAAATAGGCGCTTTAATTGCAAGAGTAAAAGAGCTTGGCATGGAGGCAGTAGCCATCACCGACCATGGTAATATGTATGGTGTAAAAGAATTTCACAAAACCGCCAAGGCAAACGGCATAAAACCTATTTTGGGATGTGAGGCTTATGTGGCACGCCGCGGACTTGCTCTAAAAGAAACCAAAGAAGACCGAAGCGGAGAACATATTATATTGTTGGCGAAAAATGAAGAGGGTTATAAAAATTTATTAAAACTTGTATCGATAAGTCATGTTGATGGCTTTTATTATAAACCGCGCATCGATAAAGAATTATTGTTTAAGCACAACAAAGGCATCATAGTATCCACGGCTTGCCTTGGCGGAACAGTTCCGCAAGCTATTTTGAAAGGCGACAACAAAAAAGCCGAGCAAATAGCACAAGAATATAAAGAGGTATTTGGCGATGATTATTATTTGGAACTTCAAATTCATAAAACCGACAAACCGGATATAGACACCTATGAGAGACAAAAGGAAGTTAATAAAGTAATTTTAGAAATTGCAAAAAAGCTGGATATCAAAGTAGTAGCAACCAATGATGTGCATTTTCTTCGTAAAGAAGATGCCGATGCTCACGACTTGCTCATAAGGTTGAACACCAAGAAGACCATAAGCCAAAAAATGCAAATGTATTACACCGGTGAGGAATATCTGAAATCGCCGGAGGAAATGACAGAGCTTTTTGCCGATGTGCCTGAGGCGATTGAGAATACCCAAGAGATAACCGATAAGATTGAGTTTTTTGAATTAGACAAAAAGCCAATTATGCCCAAGTTTGAACTTCCGGAAGGCTTTGATAATGAAGCCGATTATCTTCGCCATATAGTTTATGAAGGAGCAAAAGAATGCTGGGACGAAATAACACCCGAAATTGAAGAACGCCTAAACTTTGAACTCGATACAATAATAGGTATGGGATTTCCCGGTTATTTTCTTATAGTTTGGGACTTCTTGAAAGCTGCTCGTGAGATGGGTGTTTGGGTAGGACCCGGTCGAGGTTCGGCGGCAGGTTCGGCTGTTGCTTATACCTTGAAAATCATCATGGTAGACCCCATAAAATACGACTTGCTTTTTGAGCGTTTCTTAAATCCCGACCGAATAAGCATGCCTGATATTGATATCGACTTTGACGATGACGGCAGGGAAAAAATCCTAAAATGGGTGGTGGAAAAATACGGCAAAAAAAGAGTTGCCAACATCATCACTTATGGCACTATGGCAAGCAAATCATCAATCAGAGACGTTGCCAGAGTTATGGAGTTTCCGCTTTATGATGCCGACAAATTGGCAAAATTAGTTCCCGATAAAGTCAAAAATTTAAAGCAAGCCTACGAAGAAGTCGAGGAGTTGAAAACGGCTTATGAAGGTTCGGGCAAAGAAAGCGAAATCTTGAAATATGCCGAATTGCTCGAAGGCTCGGTGCGACAAACGGGCGTGCATGCCTGCGGAATTATCATCAGTCGAGATGATTTGGTGGAACACATACCCGTAAGCACAAGTAAAGAATCCGACTTGCTGGTAACTCAATATGAGGGCAAACACGTGGAAAATGTCGGGCTTTTAAAAATGGACTTCCTCGGACTGCGAACCCTTGCCATTATGAAAGATGCCGTGGCAAATATCAAGAAGAGTCGAGGTATCGACATCAATGTTGAGGAGCTTCCTTTGGATGATAAAAAGGTATTTGAGCTGTTCTCACGAGGCGAAACAACCGCACTTTTCCAGTTTGAATCCGATAATATGAAGAAGTATTTGCGGATGTTGAAACCTACTCATTTTGAAGACCTTGTGGCGATGAACGCCTTGTATCGTCCGGGTCCCATGCAGTATATCGATTCCTTTATTCGTCGAAAACACGGCAAAGAAGAAATCATATACGACCATCCCGATATGGCTGAAATTCTGGAAGATACATACGGCATTACGGTTTATCAGGAGCAGGTTATGAGGCTCTCGCGAAAGATGGCAGGTTTCACTCGTGGTCAAGCCGACTCGTTGCGTAAGGCAATGGGTAAGAAAATCATAAAGATGATGGAGGAGCTTAAACCGAAGTTCTTTGACGGTTGCAAGAAAAATGGCTACGAAGAAAAACTCATTTCCACGGTTTGGAACAACTGGGAAGAATTTGCAAAATACGCATTCAACAGGTCGCACTCATTGTGCTATGCTTATTTGGCATATCAAACAGGATATTTAAAAGCACATTATCCGCCTGAGTTTATGGCGGCTGCCCTCACTCGCAACATCTCCGATATAACAAAGGTGCAGGTTTTGATGGAAGAGACCAAGCGGATGGGCATAGAGGTTCATGCTCCCGATGTTAATTCCGGTTATCATGATTTTCAGGTGGAGGAAAAAGGCATTATAAATTTCGGTTTGGGTGCTATAAAAGGCGTTGGCAAAGGTGCTGTGGAAGCCATTGTTGAGGAGCGTGAGAATAACGGAAAGTTCAAAGATTTTTACAATTTTGTGGAACGCGTAAACCTCAATGCCGTGAACAAGCGAACCATCGAGGCACTTGTTTTGGCAGGGGCTTTTGACAAGGTTTCAAGCGACATTCACAGAAGCGAATATTTTTATCAGCCAAATGAAAATTCGCCCACCTTTATTGAAGAGACTATAAAATACGGAAACAGATTTCAGGGCGATGGCGTTACGGCTCAGCAAAGCATTTTCGGAGCAATGGACGACATAGAAATTGTGAAGCCCAAAGTGCCTCATTGTCAGCCGTGGTCGTTGCTGGAACGCCTCAACAGAGAGAAGGAAGTCATCGGAATTTATCTTTCGGAGCATCCTTTGGACAAATATAAATTTGAGATAGAGCATACCTGCACGCCCCTTTCGGAATTGGAGTCGAATTTAGACAAACTGAAAGGCAAGGAAGTGAAGACCGCAGGGATAATAACCAAAGTGCGAGAATCAACCACTAAGAACGGCAATCTGTTTGGGTCTTTTGAGTATGAGGATTTTAGCGGTAAGTTTAAGGTTACTCTTTTTGGTAAAGATTATCTTAATTTAAAACAGTATATCGTAAAAGATTTGCAGGTATATATAAAAGGTAAGGTGGCTAACAGGTTTGGTAAACCCGATGCCGAGTTGGAGTATAAGGTGGGAAGCATTGAGATGTTGTCGGAAGTGAAAGACAAGCTGTTTAAGGCAATTACAATAAGGATGCCTATTGAAAAAATTACTGAGAATTTCGTGGGCGAGTTTACTGAGGTCATCAACCAAAACCAAGGCAATGTAAGTTTGTTTTTGTTGATTTATGATTTAGCCGAAAAAATAAAAGTGCCTATGAACTCTCGAAGCAAAAAAGTAAATATCAACAAAAACCTTATAGATTACCTTAGCGAAAAAACATTTTTGGATTATAGAATTTCTTAAATAAAGGTAAAAATAACTTTGAAATTTCTTTAAAGTTTATAATTTTGCAAGGACACTAAATTTTCATCATAAAATATACAAATATGTTAATTGAATTAAACACAGACAACTTTGAAAGCGAAGTAATAAAATCGGATTTACCGGTAGTAATTGATTTTTGGGCAGAATGGTGTGGACCATGTCGTATGATTTCTCCCATAATGGACGAGTTGGCAAAAGAATATCACGGCAAAGTTGTGATATGCAAAGTAGATGTTGATAGCAACGCCACTATATCCGGCAAATACGGAGTACGCAACATACCTACCGTACTGTTTTTGAAAAACGGCGAAGTAGTTGATAAACAAGTAGGTGCAGTACCCAAGAAAAGATTTGTAGAAAAAATAGAAACATTATTATAATACTAGGTTGATTTTTGATTTTTAATTTTAAAAAGTAATTAAAATTATCTTTCTATAAGAAAAGCGGTAAATTATTTTATCGCTTTCTTTTTTCTTAAATTAATAATATGAAAATACATAGAAGAATTTTGATTTATAATTACGCAATTTGTGCCGCTATTTTGTTGAGCATGTACCTATTGGGATATACTCAAAATCCATTGTTTAATGCAGTGTTATTTCTCTCTGTTATAGTGCTTAACAGAATGTTGAACGTGTTTCAAAAAAACAGCGATAGGTATAAAAAAATCATGTACGCTACGGAAATATTGTTTTTGATGTTTTTGTTGCTTTTAGTATTCTTGCATGATAATTATTTTATGCAATACAAACTGTTGATGATACCGTCATTATTGCTAAGTCTCGTTCAATCATTTGGATTGAAGGTTGTTAAAAAGTAATTGGGGCTATTTTTCTTTTTTATAGAAATGCTTAAAAAATTGCACAATCAAAAATAAATTATAACTTTGCGTTTCAAACAGCAGGAAAATGGAACGGTATAACTTTGAAAATTTCAACACGGATAAAACAGTGAATGCTGTTTTATATATTTCTCAAAAGTTAAAGCGAAGTGATTTTCATAAAATCTTTAAGATTCTGTACTTTGCAGACAGAAATCACATTTCCGATTATGGACGCTCAATTACCGGCGATACTTACATTGCTATGAATGACGGACCCGTGCCGTCGAATTTATACGATATTTTTAAGTCGGTGCGTGGCGATGGCTATTTCAAAGACAATGGTACATTTTCAAAAGTCTTTAAGGTGGTTAATTGGGATTTAATTCAACCATTGGCTGAACCCAATTTGAAAAAATTATCGAAAACAGATATTGACTATTTAGAGAACTCATTGGAAGAGTTTGGCAGTTTGTCTTGGGACGAAGTTAGGGAGAAATCTCACGATTATGCTTGGCGAAACACCGTCAGAAACTCGCCTATTTCCTTAGAAAATATTGTCATCGAAACAGGCAATGATGAAGCGTATGTTGAATATTTAAAAGAACAAATTACTTTATCAAAGGCTTTTTAGTATGTCAATATTTGGTAACATCGACCCTGAAAAACAGCAAGAACTTTACAAAAATTCACTGAAAGCAGGCGATGTTTTTCTGAAAAAATTTGATGAAGCCGAGCATAAAAAACTTTTTATTATAGCAGGTATCTCTGATGAGAAAATCTTTGTTTGTTCGGTTTTTATAAACTCTAAAATTCATCCGGCAATAGCAGGAAAACCGAATATCTTAAAACTTCAAATCCCTTTATTGAAAAACAGAAATGAATTTTTGAAACATGATTCATTTGCAAATTGTTCATATCCAATTCACTTAAAATCAGAGAGTATTACCAAAGATATTGTCGTAGGAACTTGTAAAATTATTGGAAATATCCACAGGCAAGATTTAGAATTTGTGCAAAATGCACTTGTAAATTCTGGCTTGTTGTCGGAAGAAGAAATAGAATTGTATTTCAAAAAATAGCTTTCTTTTTTCGACATAAAAAATTAACTTTGCGAGTGCTAAAAAGCAAAATATGAAAAATCTACAAGATATAAACGAACTCAAACAATTTGGCTCATTGAATTTCCTTGCTCGGCAGGTGGCGGAGGGATTTATTACTGGTTTGCACAAAAGTCCATACTATGGTTTTTCGGTGGAATTTGCCGAACATCGTGCCTATAACTCGGGCGAATCAATTAAGGATGTGGACTGGAAACTCTACGGGAGAACTGATAAAATGTTTGTCAAAAAGTTTGAGGAAGAAACAAACTTGCGATGCAATATCTTGATAGATACTTCATCATCGATGCACTTTCCTTACAAGGATAAAAACCTGCAAAGCAAGTTGGATTTTTCGGTGGTGTCGGCAGCGGCTCTGATATATCTGTTTCAGCGACAGCGAGATGCATCGAGTCTGACTTTTATATCTGAGGATGTAGAATGGCAAAGTCAAGCCAAAATGTCGTCGTTGCATATCAATCATCTGATAGGCAAACTTTCGGAATATCTCAATCAAAGTCCACGGCTAAATCGAACTGCAAACATCTCGGAGGTGTTGCATTATCTTGCCGAAAAATTCCATAAACGCTCGTTGGTCATTCTGTTCAGCGATTTGTTCGGGCAGGAAAATCTCGACGAGTTTTTTGATGCTCTCAGGCATTTACGGCATCGCAAACACGAGGTGCTGATATTTCATGTGAGCGACCATAGGCACGAGAAGGAGTTTGAGTATAAAAATCGCCCGTATAAATTTGTGGATATGGAGACAGGCGAAACTTTAAAGCTGAATCCCAATGTGATACGCAACGGATTTTTAAATACTACAAAAGATTTTTTTGAGGAAATAAAACTCCGAACGGCACAGCACAAAATCGACCTTATCTCAGCCGATGTAAATTCTGATTTTAGAGATGTCTTGCTTCCTTACCTTATAAAGAGGAGCAAATTGCATTAATTAGTTGCCTGCAAAAGTTTTGCATTTTATAATTCTTCAATCTGCTTTTTTGATAAGCCTGTGAATTTGATTATTTTTTCAAAAGGTTCATTTTCGTTTTTCATTTGCTTGGCAATCACTATCTTAGTGTCATCAACGGCTTTATCTACCGCTTTTTCAACGGCTGTTAAAATTTGAGCTTCACGGTCTCGCATTACTTTTTTGCCTGCCTCGTAATATTCTCGTTCCTTGGTGTTTAAGCTCATCTCTTCGATGGTGTCAAAGGCTTGGACTATTTCAGGCTCACGCAATTCTTCGGGGATTGTATCTTTTTCGTATTCAGTTGCTTTGTTCAAAAAAGTTATCCAACGCTCCAAGGTGGTTTTTATATTTTTTAATTCGTTGTCGAATTTTCTAAGCTCAATAAAGTACAAATCGGCATAATCTAATTGCGGATATAGCTCGCCTGTTTCAAAATCTTTGTAGCAACATCTACGGAAATAGCGTTTGTCTTCAAGAAAATAATCAAAGTCTAAGATGCTTATTATTATGGTTTTATGAAGTTTGTCGTAAGTGTCGCCCTCGCTTAATTGATTGCCGTAAATTTCAGAATGATAAAATATTGCTCGCTTGCCATAGTATTTTTGTTCTTTTACTTGTATCTCAATATCAAACCAATTGCCGTTTTCATCAGTCGCTTTTATATCAACAACCGACAATTTATCGCCCATAAAATTCTGCTCGTTGTAAGGATTTTTTATGGTCAATTCCACCACTTGCTCATTTTTCGGCAATATGGAGTTGATAAGCGATTTTAGAATGTTCTTGTTTTTTTCCGTACCAAAAATTTTTTTGAATACTAAATCTATTTTGGGATTTAATTTACACATAGCTTTAAAATTTTTTATCAATCAATTTTGCCTTCATCATTATATGCAAAATACAAATTGCTGTTTGAGCCACGCTCCACAAGTTGGGGTTGCTTGTTTAGGCGAGGGGCTTTTATGCCCGATATAAATTGCTTGTCGCCGATGAAAATACGAGCTTCATCCCACAAGTTTTTTGATATAACATGATTTAAAAACTCAGCTCCGCCTTCTATTATTAAGGATTGGAGTCCCATTGCATAACTGACTTTTAAAACTTTTTCAAATACCGCTTCATCCTCATTTACAGTTATATACTTGCAGTTTTTCTTAGAGATGCCTTGCCTCTCAGAGAATACCAAAGTAGGGATGCTATTGTCAAAAAGGTTTAAGTTTTGGGGCAGACGCAGGTTGCGGTCTAATACAATTCTGACAGGGTGATTGCCGGCATAATCTCTGACATTGAGGCTCGGATTGTCTTTCTGGGCAGTGTTGGTGGCAACCAAAATGGCATCTTCCTCCGAACGCCATTTGTGAACTTTTATGCGAGCAAAATCATCGGTTATCCAATTAGGACCTATGGGCGTGTCGGCGTTGCGATTGAAATCGATGAAGCCGTCGGAGGTTTGAGCCCATTTCAAAATTATGTAGGGGCGTTTCTTTTCGTGAAAGGTGAAAAATCGAGCGTTTAGCTTTCTGCTTTCTTCTTCCAAAACGCCGAGTGTTACTTTTATGCCGGCTTTGCGAAGCATGGCGATGCCTTTGCCGTTCACTTCTTTAAAGGAATCGCTACAACCGATAACTACATGCGGTATTTTCTTTTCGATAATCAAACTTGAACAGGCGGGGGTTTTGCCCACATGGCTACATGGTTCTAAATTTACATATAGTGTTGATTCTGAGAGCAATGACTTATCTTTAACTGAGTTTATTGCGTTTACTTCGGCGTGAGCTTTGCCGTATTCTCTGTGCCAACCTTGACCTATTATTTTGTCGTTATGCACAACTATTGAACCCACCATGGGGTTGGGCGATACAAAACCTCTGCCGTTGTTGGCGAGTTGAAGGCAGTATCGCATATATTTTTCGTGTATTTTTTTTTGTGTCATTTTTTGGTTTTTTACAAAGTTATAATTTATTTGTAAAAAAATATCATAATATAAAAAATGACTGTAAAACAATATTTGCAATATTTCACAAAAGAGCTTAAAGATTTATACCCTCGCGAGGAAGTTACGGCTTTTAAATCTTATGTTTTTGAGTATGTGAAAAATTGGTCGGTTACCGACCTTATAACAAAGGCTGATGAGGAATTGACGGAGGCGGAGGTGGCAGTTTTGAATGATGTGGTTCGCCGACTTAAAGATTTTGAGCCTATACAATACATCGTGGGAGTTGCCGATTTTTTGGATTTGAAAATAAAAGTGGGTAAAGGTGTTTTGATACCACGCCCTGAGACTGAGGAACTTGTACATTTGTTGTATTTGGGATTAGGAATTTCAAAACCTTGTAACATAATAGATATTTGCACCGGCTCGGCTTGCATTGCCTTGGCTTTGCATCAAAAATATAAAGATGCCACGGTTCATGCTTGCGACAATTCCGATGATGCACTTTTGTATGCTCGTGAGAATATTAAGCTGAATAATTCGGATGTGAAATTGTTTAAATGCGATGTGTTGCAAGATGATTTGCAGTTGCCTGCGGGCAGTTATGATTTGATGGTGTCCAATCCGCCCTATGTGCGACAGTGCGAGCGTGAGGCGATGCTGAAAAATGTGCTTGATTATGAACCCTCTGAGGCTCTGTTTGTTACAGATGATAATCCTTTGCTGTATTATGACGCCATTGCGAAATTGGCGGTTGATTATCTGAGCGATTTTGGCATCTTGGCTTTTGAAATAAATGAGTTTCTGGCGGAGGAAATGGAGCTTTTGTTGAGGAAATATTTTCCGCATGTAAAACTTCACAAAGATATTTTTGAGAAATACAGATTTATTACTGCTCGCAAGAATTTGGCTTATTGATGCAAGTAGCTGTAATCTTGCAGTATGTGTTTTAGGAATACAACGGGCGGTTCGGTTGGTGTTACGCCTAATTTTGAGCTTAATTCTTTTTGCAATTCAAACAGCATTTGCACTGCATTGTCTTTGTTGCTGTTTCTCATAAAGAAACTCAGTACCTCTTTTGTGGTGTGTATATCTTTGTCTGTTAAGTATTTAGCTTCGGGGTATTTTACAATATGGTCTTTGGGGGTTGATGTAAAAATGGTATCTTTAAGCGACATTGTGTTCCTTATGTTTATAACGGTGGTTCTTGCTACCATGTCGCCAAATCGCTGTCCTTTTTTTGAGATTACCGCCGTGACGGTTGCCACTATTCCGTATACAATAACTATGTCTACTAATCGGAATATCCAGCGTATGAAGTAGTTACCGATGGTGGGTTGCGAGCCGTCTATTTTTATAACTTTGAGCCCTACGGCTTTTTTGCCTATGCTTTGTCCGTTTGTGAAAATTTCAAAAAGCAAATGATAAAGTACAACAGGTGAGAATATTATGATGATGACTGCGGAGCTTGGCGTTAATTTATCTATTATAAAATATCCTACAACCAATATGTAGCTTATCAATATAAACAGGTCTATGAAAGTTGCCAAAATTCTATCGCCCACCGAGGCTATTTGTTGATTAATATTTACGTTTTGGGTTGTATCTATTTTTATATGCTCCATTTTTGCGAAAAAATATTAGTTTTGTAGAGTAGTTTGCAATATTATATATTTTTAGTAAGTGAAAGAAATTGTTTTTATAAATAAAAATTCTTTGCGATGGCAGGAAATCGAGCAAGTGGTGGCTTCGGGCAAATTTATTGAGCCTGATTTGCTTGTTGAAATGTATCACGAGCTAACCGATGATTTGTCGTACGCTCGCACGCATTATGCCGAGACGCAAACAGAGTTGTATTTGAACAATTTGGTGGGCAAGTTACACGCAATTATCTATAAAACCAAGAAGGAAGAGAATAACCGATTTTTGAGGTTTTGGCGGTACGAATTTCCTGTTGAAATTTACAAGATACGCCGTTATATTTACTTTTCGATAGTGCTGTTTTTGTTTGCATGCTTTATAGGATTGGTCTCATTACGAGGCGATGAGGAGTTTGTGCGAGTGGTGCTGGGTGATGTTTATGTTGATATGACTATTGCCAATATCGAGAAGGGCGAACCCATGGCGGTTTATGCAAGTAGGTCAGCAGGGGATATGTTTTTTCTGATAGCCACTAACAATTTGCGGGTGGCAGCGATGTGCTTTTTGGCAGGTTTGTTGTCGTATTTTGGAGTAGTGCCATTGCTGTTTTTCAATGGTGTGATGCTGGGTAGTTTTCAGTATTTTTTTTATAAGTATAATGTTCTGTATGAGTCGGTTCTGAGTATTTGGATACATGGCACTATTGAGATTTTTTCGATAGTAATATCGGCATCGGCGGGCTTGTTGGTAGGAAGCAGTTATTTGTTTCCCGGCACGTATTCACGCAAGGCATCGTTTATAAAGGCATCGCAACGAGGGGCAAAAATATTCTTGGGCATAAGCCCGTTTATAATATTGGCGGCATTCTTGGAAGCCTATGCCACACGCCACACCGAGTGGGCTGATTGGTTGCGAATAGGCATAATAGTTAGCTCGTTGATTCTCATCGTGTTGTATTTTGTTGTATACCCAATTTATTTGCAACGTAAATTTAAAAAGCAAGGCAATGAAAATTTATTAATAGAAAAATTAATTTAAAACATATATTATGAAGAAGCATATAAATTTTTTAGAGAAAAGAAGTTTTGGCGAATCATTAGGCTTGCCATTTTACTTTTTAAAGCAAGAGTTCGCACCTTTTATGGGAGCTTTATTGAAATACGCCGCCCCATTTTTGGTGTTGTCGATGATAGGTTTTTCATACTTTTCATTGTCGATAAGTAGGGCAACTTTTGAGGTAGGAGTTATGCCAAATCAACTTTTTAGCTTGGGACTTGTAGGGTTATTTTTAGCCTTGGGCTACCTGTTTACTTTCCTGATAACCAATAGCTACATAACTTTATATATGAAGAAAGGTAAGGGGAATTTTACTCAATCCGATGTGCTGAAATTAGGATTGTCGAGGCTGTTCCCTTTTGCCATGTTGCTTATTATTGTACAATCTTTGGTTATGTTAGGGACTTGGCTGTTTGTCTTGCCGGGAATATATATTTTGGTAACTTTATCATTTGTTCCTATCGTGTTTTTTTATGAAGAACTCGGCATATTTGCATCCATCAAAATATCTTTTGAACGAATAAAAACTCGATGGTTCAATGTATTTGGAATATTCTTAGTATTTGGATTTATTATAGGATTATTTAATCTCTTTGCGGCATTGCCGGCTTATATCTTGTGGTTTATGCTCATTGTGGGCGATGCCGGAACTTCCAATATCATAATTCTAATATTGATGTTTACTTTGCTTGAATATTTTTTAGTTTACTTGTTGGGTTTGGCTTTGACGCAAATTTTGTCGGCATCACTTTATTTTAGTATAAGAGCAGAGCAAGAGGGCGATAATTTATTTGAAAAAATAAAGGAGATAAATGCCGAGGATAATAAAATAGAAGAGCCTGAAAATAAAGATTATTCGGAATACGATAATCATGATACTAACCATGATGACTATAATAGATTTGCCCCCAAAGATGAAGAGCATAACCGATTTAAAGATTTTGATGGTAAGTATTAATGATTTGAAATTCAATGATATATGTAAATATAAATTCGGCATATTGTTGAAGATTATATTTACATGTTTCTTGGTGGTTGGATTTAATTTATATTCGTATTCCTCACCGCCACTGCACCATGGCGATACTGTGATAGAATTGCGAAGCTCAGACAAGTATCTTGAATACATTGATAAGCCTGATTTTGACTATTCCCGCGAAGAAACGCAAGCACCACTTAATTTCATACAGCGGATATTATATTGGTTCTTCAAAACTTTTGATGCCAAACCTGTGAAATACATTATTTATGTAATTTTGACAGGTATTTTGATATTTGTAATTTACAAAATTATTGGTTATAGGTATTCCGGGTTTAGGTATAATTCCCAAAATATAAAACGCCCGGAGTTTAAAATTTTTGAAGAGAATATTCACGATATTGACTTTGTAAGTGAAATAAAATCAGCCCTTAAGAACAAAAATTATCGGTTAGTTATTCGCTATAAATATCTGTATGTTTTGAAATTATTTGCTGAAAAAGAAATCATAATTGTTCAACCTTTTAAAACAAATATTGACTATCTAAGAGAAATCAAACAACGAGGATTTGGCAATGATTTTAACATGCTTACCTATATTTATGAGCATGCTTGGTACGGAAATTTTGCAATCTCAGAATCAACTTATAACAGTTTCAATGCAACTTACAACATGATAGAAAAGACGATAAATGAAAATAAATAAGTCCAATTTAAAATATTATTTAATATTAACAGTTTTGTTTTTGTGTTTGATTTTGGTTGAAATATTCAAAGAAAAACCAATTGATTGGAATTTTTATTTAGATAGAAAAACAAAATCTCCATACGGTACATTCCTCTTATACAAATGTTTACCTGATATCTTTCATGATGTTGAGGAAAACAGAAAAACATTGTATACTCAATTCAAAAGAGATATGCCGACAAACACCAACCTTATAATAATAACCGAAAAATTAAATATTGAAAAAAATGAACTTAAAACTTTAAAAAAATATATATCAAACGGCAATAATGCTTTTTTGAGTGCCTTTTATTTTTCTTCTGAATTTGCCGACACCTTTAATATAAAGACAGGCATAAATTACAGTAATCACGACTCTGTGAATTATAAATTTACCGCTCCAATATTCAAAAATAAACCCACTTCTTTTGGAGATAAATTTGAAAATATATACTTTGAAAAAGATAGTTTGAAAAACATAATCCCCTTAGAACATGATGATTCTGATAATATCACATTCCTGAAAATGAAATATGGAAAGGGGAATATTTACTTCCATTCTCGCCCTGATGTGTTTACTAACTATTCGTTTGTAAGTGCAAAAAAAGCGACTTATATTTTTTTAGTTTTGTCGCATCTTCCCAACCAAAAAACATTCTGGGACGAATACTATAAACCGTTTCGCAAGAACAAATCCAACATCCTAAGTTACATATTCTCCGAAGAAGCATTATCCTATGCTTGGTACATATTAATCATAACTTCACTTGTGTTTATAATAGTTTCATCAAAACGCCGACAACGAATAATTCCGATATTGGAAAATCCTAAAAACTATTCAATAGAATTTGCAAAAACTCTCACAAATTTATACTATAATAAAAAAAATCATCGCAAAATAGCTGAGAATAAAATTGAATATTTTTACCATGAAATAAGTCGAAAATTCTTCATGCCTTTACACGAAATTAATGGGCAAAATGTGAATTTATTGGTGGAGAAAACCAATCTTAATGAGAAATTTTGGACTAAATTATTTCAAATGAAAAGCCAAATTGAAACCCAAGAAATTAATATAAACGGAAACTTTTTAATGCAATTAGAAATACTTTTAGATGAGTATTACAACCAAAATGTAAACAAATAAAATGGAAAATACAGACTTTAATCAAAGAACAAATTTAGATGAATTACAAGATAAAGCCAATCAAATAATAAGCTCGATATCCGCAGTGGTACTTGGGCAGGAAAGTGTAATTCGCAAACTGCTTATAGGCATTTTGAGCAACGGACACATACTCCTTGAAGGAGTGCCGGGTGTAGCAAAAACTTTACTTATCAAATTGTTTGCTCGTGCCATTGATGCCAAATATTCTCGCATACAATTCACCTCCGACCTCATGCCGTCGGACATAATTGGCACGTCAATTTTTAATCGAAAAATCTCAGAATTTGAGTTTAAGAAAGGAGCTATATTTGCTAATATTATCCTTGCAGATGAGATAAATAGAGCTCCTGCCAAAACGCAATCCGCCTTGTTTGAGGCAATGGAAGAACGCCAAATAACTTACGACGGAAAACTCTATATTCCCGGAAATCCGTTCTTGGTTTTTGCCACTCAAAACCCCATAGAATACGAGGGAACTTACAGACTTCCCGAAGCTCAACTCGATAGATTTTTGTTCAAAATAAAAGTGGATTATCCAAGTTTGGAGGTTGAGGAAAACATCCTAAATAAAGCCCATGCCAGAAAAGGAACGAAGGAAATTGACTTAGTGCAACCCATTATTTCCACCGATGAAATTATCCGATTTCATCAAATTGTGGAAGGCATATTTGCCGACGAAAAACTGATAAATTACATTGCACAAATTGTCCATGCTACTCGCAATAATCACTCGCTTTATCTGGGGGCATCGCCACGTGCTTCGCTGGGAATCCTTATTGCATCGAAGGCAGTGGCGGCACTTTCCGGTCGTGATTTTATAACTCCCGACGACATCAAAGAAGTTGCCTTCCCGATACTTTCTCACCGGTTAATTTTAAGTCCGGAAAAAGAAATTCAAGGGCTGACTACCACGGATATTATCAAGCAAATAATCTCCAAAATTGAAATCCCAAGATAACCACAAAATATGAATAAAACCGAATTATTACAGCATACAGAAAAGCAAATTTCGAGTTGCGAAACTATAATTGCGAAAAATGACAAGCAAATTTTTGCATCTTCCGTAATTAGGTTTTTGTCTTTTCTCGCAATCATCGTTCTTGTTTTTTATCGCAATGAACTGTCTTCGGTGCAATTTGTTGTCTCTGAGATTATTGTGGTTTTGGTGTTTGTCGTTTCAGTGCGATACAGAATTTCTTTAAATAAAAAACATAAGTTTTATACGGAGTTAAAACGCATAAATCAAGACAGAATAGCATCAATTAATGAAGATTATTCAAAATTTCATGGTGGCAAGGAGTTTGCAAATTCCGAGCATGACTACACAAATGATATTGATATTTTTGGCGAAAAATCAATATTTCAAATGATAAATCGCACGGTTACTCTTGGCGGTAAGATTTGTTTGGCTAAAAAATTTATGAACATTCAAACTGATATATTCAAATTAGAAAAGCATAAAAAAGCCATTGAGGAGTTAAGCAATATGGTTAGTTTTCGCGATAAAATATCTGCTTTGTCTGCTGTTATTTCATCAAAAAAAGAGGCTCAAAATAGGGAGACTAACAACGTTATTTTTGATGAATTAATGTCATGGGTTTTCAGCAAATCAATAGTGAAAAGCAATAAGTTTTTAACACTTTTGATATATATAATTCCTGCAATTACCCTTACCGCATTAGTACTTTGGGGATTCGGAATAGTTGGCTCGTTTATGGTTATAATTGGTGTGATTTTGCAACTATTTATACTTGGAATTTTCACAGGGAAAGTAAATATTGCACATGAAAATCTCTCGCAAAAAAGCAAGATATTGCATAAGTATGAGACCCTAATAAAAGAGATAATCGGTTGTGAGTTTAGTGCAGAGTATTTAAAAGAAAAACAAAATAATTTAACCGTCGATAACATCTCGGCAGAGCAACAATTAAAGAAAGTCAGGGTGCTGTTAAAAGCATTTGATATTAGATTTAATTTTTTGTTATCTCTGGTTTTTAATTCTTTGTTAATGTGGGATTTATATGTTTTGTTGAGATTGGAAAAACTCAAAAACAACCTAAAAATAATACTCCCAAATATGTTTGATACACTCTCGGAATTTGATGCTTTGATGAGTCTTTCTGAGTTTGCATATATAAATCCTTCATACACATATCCCGAATTTAAAAGCGGAGATTTTTACCTTGAAACAAAAAACATAATGCACCCATTATTGCCATCGTCGAGTAGGGTGGGGAATGATTTTTTTGCAAAAGATAATCCCAAAGTATTTATAATAACCGGAGCTAATATGTCGGGTAAAAGCACCTTCTTGCGTACCGTTGCCGTTAATGCAATTTTGGCGAGTACGGGAACAAAAGTCTGTGCCGATTTATTCGTCTTTACACCTGTTAAGATATATACAAGTATGAGAAACAGCGACTCTTTGCAAGAGCATGAATCGTATTTTTATGCAGAGTTAGTGCGGTTAAAAAACATGATAACCAGATTGAAAAATGGCGAAAAATTATTCTTGATTTTAGACGAAATTTTAAGGGGAACAAACTCCAAAGATAAGCACCTCGGCTCAAAAGCATTGATAGAGCAGTTGCTGGCATACAACGCATTTTGCTTCATTGCCACCCACGATATTCAGCTTGGGGCATTGGAAAATAAGCATCAGGCAAAAGTCTTTAATCGCAGGTTTGAAGCCGAAATCATAAACTCGGAATTGTATTTTGACTACAAGATAAAAGAGGGAATCAGCGAAAATCTAAATGCCGTTTTCCTCATGGAAAAATACGGCATAATTTCAAAATAAAAGGCATGACTTAAAAAAATCATGCCCTTTCTTAATATAATCTAACAACAATTATAAAATTTCTATTTTTCTAACAATGGTGTTTTCTCCATTTTTGATGCGTGCCAAGTATATTCCTCTGGGGAGTTTAGACACGTCGATTGTTTGTCTTTCTGATGTAATAGCTTGATTTGTAATTAATTGCCCTATGCAGTTGAAGATGCTTAGTTGAGAGTTTTTTGCATTTTGCAAGGTGAGGAAATCACTTGTGGGATTTGGGTATAAACTTATTTCAGCCCCTGCTTGATTATCTACTGCACTTGTTGCAAATTCAAGTTCCAAATTGTCAAAATCAATATAACTGCCTTCGGTAAGAGTACCGTAATTTTTGTCTACGAATACCCCCACACCCGTGTTTGAAACTATAAAATCTATTTTGACTACTTTTGCATCACCTTGATAATCAATCTTTAAAGTCTTTTGTTGCCATTCATTTGTTATGTCATTTTTTCCATAAAAAGCCAAACCTTGTCCTACGGTTTTTTTATCTTTGTCAGAAAGTCGGACTATAACTAAGCTGGTGTCATTACCTTTCAACTCACCTTTTATATAGAATGATACAGATGTTAGACGTTTGTCGTAAGCACTTCCTTCCTCAAAGCTCATGCCTTTCACGTTTCCAATCTTTGCACCACCGCCTACCAATTCATCTTTCCAGCCTAACATTGCGTTAGTCGCCATTGCACTTTCAAGGTGTATGGCAAAATTGCCACTTTGTCCCCCTGACAGCTTTTGATTTTTTTGTTTTCCTGATAATATAAGCCATCCGTAAGGTATGTCGCCAATTACAAAGTTATAGGCACTTGACCAATACTCAAAATCAGTATTTTCTTCCCATGCTTTTGCGTCCAATGCACTTCTTTGCGAGATTGTTTTTTCAACAAGTTCAAACCTGTCCATCAAATCTTTATTAAATTCATAATTTTGACCGAATGCAACTCCGGTTGAAATTAATAGTAATAGAGTAAAAATTTTTCTTTTCATGAAATTAAAGTTTAAAAATTAAGTCTGCAAAAGTAAACAAAAAAAAAGCAGATGCTATTTCTTATCAAAAAATACCATGAAATGGGGATAATTAGATTGACAAAATACATCGGCGAAAGCCTATAATAAAGAAAAATGAGATATAAATTTTTAATGTAATAAAAAAAAATTACATTTGCAACCAATAAAATATCACTATAAAAGTGTGATGGGAAGCAAGTAAAATACTTGCATTTGAGTAACACAAACAATTTTTTTATGAAAACTTTAGAAATCTCTGTAAAAAAACGAACCAAAACAGGAAAAATCGAAACTAAAAAACTTCGCAGACAAGAACAAGTACCTTGCGAGCTTTACGGTTTCAAAAAAGAAAACATCCATTTCTACGCTCATCGCAATGCATTCAAAGATTTAGTATACACACCTGCTGTATACCTCGTGAAATTAGACATCGACGGTGAAATACACAACGCAATAATGCAAGACATTCAGTTTCACCCTGTAACAGACCTTATTACACACATCGACTTCTTACGCATTGATGACGAAACTCCAATAGCAATAAGCATACCCGTTAAAATAATAGGTAAATCCAAAGGCGTAGCCGAAGGTGGTGTACTCGTAAAAAGAGTAAGAAAATTAAAAGTAATGGCACTTCCAAAGCATTTGCCGGATTTACTTGAAGTAGATATCACACCTCTTAAAATAGGTAACAGCATAAAAGTAAAAGACTTAGATTACGAAAATCTACAACTACTCGACAGTCCTAACAATGTAATCTGTGCCGTTAAAACAACAAGAGGCGGTGTAGCTACAACCGATGAAGAGGAAGAAGAAGAAGAAACATCATCAGAAAGTTAGTTAATAAATTGATAATTAGTGGTGATAATATATAAGGTGTTATCACCACATTTTTAATACCCCACCCAACAGTGAAATATCTAATAGCAGGCTTAGGTAATCCGGGCGAAAAATACAAAAACACAAGACACAATATAGGTTATAAAGTATTAGATACATTTGCAAATGAGTCTGATACTTTTTTTGCATCGGAACGATACGCCCAAAAATGCACCTTGAAACACAAAGGGCGACAGTTGATACTCATAAAACCAACTACCTACATGAACCTAAGTGGCAAAGCAATTAGATATTGGCTTGAAAAAGAAAAAATCCCAATTCAAAACCTTTTAGTAATAGTTGATGATTTGGCACTGCCTTTTGGTTTCATAAGAATGAAAAAAAATGGTGGCGATGGCAATCACAACGGACTTACTGATATTATTGAAACACTTGGGCATCAGAATTTTAGCCGAATTAGATTTGGCATAGGCAATGATTTCAAGCAAGGCATGCAAATCGACTATGTCTTGGGAAATTGGACAGAGGATGAAACTTTGCTCCTTCCCGAAAGAATAAAAAAAATAATAGGTGCAATAAAATCCTATACATTTATAGGTGCAGACAGAAGCATGAGTCAATTTAATCAAAAATTTGACATGCAAGCAAAGTTAGAAGAACTTAAAAATGATAAAAGAGACGAATAACGAACGTATCGACAAATATCTATGGTGTGTGAGACTGTATAAAACAAGAAACCTTGCAAAAAAAGCCTGCGAAAGCGGGAAAATATTGTTAAACGGTCAAACCGCAAAGCCCTCACGCTTAGTATCTTCGGGCGATGTTATAAATGTGAAACAACCGCCCATAGTAAGAGAGTATAAAGCACTAAAAATCATAAACAATAGGGTGGGAGCAAAGCTGATTCCTGAAATATTGGAAGAAACAACCAATCCCGAAGAAATAGATAAACTCAATATGGCGAATAAGCATTTTATGTGGAGAGACAAGGGAAGCGGTCGCCCCACCAAAAAAGAACGCCGAGATATAGAAGACTTTTTCAGTTATAATTAAGGAATAAAAAAACACTAAAATATACTACCATGAATAAAATTTCAGACATACTAACCACGGAAGACGAACAAATAATAACCACCAAAGGCATATATATATCCGACATACACAAGCAGTTACAATATTTTCAAAAAGGATTTCCATTCGCCAAAATAGTCGCACCAGCCACCATCGAATTCGGCATAACTCAAATGACAGATGACCAAAAAAATGAATATATTGCGACATTTGAAAAGGCAGCTAAGAGTGAGAAAATCGTAAAATTTGTCCCCGCTTCGGGAGCGGCAAGCAGAATGTTCAAAGCTCTAAACGCCTTCATGAACAGCGACGAGCAAACTCCCACCGACAAAGATGTTATAGCATTTTTTGACAAAATAACAGAATTTGCATTTTACAAAGAACTGTTAGAGGCATGCAAGCAAAAAAATATTGATATAAAAAATAATCCTAAAAAAACTCTTGAACTTTTATTAACCGAACAGGGTTTAAACTACGGTAAACTTCCCAAAGCCTTGCTACTTTTCCATAAGTACGGCGACACCGAGCGAACCGCCATGGAAGAGCATCTTGTGGAAGCCATGAACTACGGCAACGAAACCCCAACGGTGCATTTCACTATTTCCAAGGAGCATCGCCAACCGTTTGAGCAACTCATTGATAGCCTTAAAGAAGAATACGGCAAAAATCACAATGTTCAGTTTAACATAGAAACCTCTGAGCAAAAGCCACATACCGACACAATAGCCGTGGATATGGACAACAACCCTTTCCGACGACAAGACGGCACGATACTATTTCGTCCGGGCGGACACGGTGCGTTAATCGAAAACCTAAACGACATTGATGCCGACATCGTTTTTGTGAAAAATATCGATAATGTGGTGCATGACCGATTCAAAAAAGAAACCTACGAATATAAAAAGGCATTGGCGGGCTTGTTGGTAGACACTCGCACAAAGACATATTCGTATTTACACCTTTTAAATAATAAGCCCACTCAATCGCAAATTGATGAAATCAAAAAATTCATTGAGCAATATTTTACTGTCAAATTATCCGACAAATTCCAAAATGCAAGTTTGCAAGAGCAAGCAAAATTGCTGTTTGACAAACTAAATCGCCCGATAAGAATTTGCGGAATGGTAAAAAACGAAGGCGAACCCGGCGGAGGTCCTTTCTTTGTAGAGAAAGATAATAATGAAATAACCTTGCAAATTGTAGAGTCTGCACAGATAGATTTGAAGGACGAAAACACACAAGAAATATTCAAAAAATCAACACATTTCAACCCGGTAGATTTAATCCTGAGCTTGAAAGATTATCAAGGAAAATTATTTGACCTAAGAAAATTCATTGACCCCGATAGTGGGTTTATTTCAGAAAAATCATTAGATGGAAAATCACTAAAAGCCCTCGAATTACCCGGCCTATGGAATGGTGCGATGTATGGTTGGAATACCATATTTGTAGAAGTGCCAAGCGGAACATTCAACCCCGTAAAAACCGTCAATGATTTACTTCGCCCACAACATTTAGAACATTAAAAAATGATTAGATATTTTGTCGAATTAGCTTATGATGGAACAAGTTACCATGGTTGGCAAATCCAACAAAATGCACATACCGTACAAGCAGAATTAGAAAAAGTATTCAGTTTAATATTCTCGCAAAAGCTAAAAATAACAGGTGCCGGCAGAACCGATACGGGGGTTCATGCCGAGCATTTTGTTGCCCATTTCGAGCTTCAAAACCCCATTGAAAACATCGAAAAATACATCTTCAAACTGAATAGATTTTTGCCCGAAGATATCGTTATTTACAAAATTTACAAGGTGAATGAAAATGCCCATTCAAGATTTTCAGCAACAAAACGCCGATACCGCTATCGGATAGTACGTCATAAATCACCATTTAAAAACAAGTATTCTCACCATGTTTTTGGCAACTTAAATGTGGAATTAATGCAGGAAGCTGCCGACATTCTTTTGCAATATGACGACTTTACTTCATTCAGCCGGTTGCATTCTAACACCAATAATAATATTTGCCAAATATTCAGTGCCGAATTTCATCAGCAAAATGACATGCTTTATTTTGAAATTGAAGCAAACCGATTTTTGCGAAACATGGTTAGAGCCATAATGGGAACGCTCTTGGACGTGGGGCAAAATAAAATCCAAGTTCAAGATATTCATTCCATAATAAAGGCAAAAAACAGAAGTATTGCAGGTGCATCAGCCCCCGCCAAAGGTCTGTCGCTTATTAAGATAGAGTATCCAAACGATATTTATTAAAATATTTGTATAAAAGTTAAAAAAAATATTTTTTTATAATAAATAATGTTAAATTTGTAGTTCAAACCAAATCAAAAATGTAAAGTGTTGATTTCAAAAAAGTAAATTATGAGTAAATCACACAGAGAAAACCCATTTGTTCCGGAGAGCGTTCGCAGATATAAAAAAATGTTGCATAGCAATGAAAATCAGTGTTTTGAAGCATGCGAATATATCGAAATAATAGAATACTACCTTGAACGCTTATTGGTAAACCGTGCGGAGTCCGTTTTGATTTCAGCTCGAAAAGTACATGGCGATAAATTTTTGTTTGACCTTAAAGAAGCCCAAATCTTAATCGAAAAAAAACAATATCAAAAAGCGGAAGACCTGCTTAATATTTTGTTGCCTAAAATTCCTAAAAATGCCGAATTATATTTCTTGTTCGGATACCTTCAAGTGGAAAAAAAACAATACAAATTATCTGAGATGTATTTTGAGAGATATTTGGAATACACTGAAAAAGAAGAACTTGACGCCGCATATTCTGCCATGGGATTTGTTTATGTGCAAACAGAGCAGTACGAAATAGCCATAAAATATTTGCAAAAAGCAAATTATTTAAACCCTCAATGCAAATATGTTATATACGATATGGCTTATTGTTTTGGAAAGTTGGGCAAGTATTCTAGAAGCATCAAATACTACGAAAAATATTTATACGACCAACCGTTTTCGGCAAATGTATGGTATAATTTGGGCATAACATGCAACTCTGCAAAGCGGTATAAAAAAGCTGTCGAAGCGTTCGATTTTGCCTTGGCTTTGAACCCCAAATTTATAGATGCTGCCATGAACAAAGGCACGTTAGAGCTCAACATGGGCAAAAATGCCAAAGCGATATCTTCATTTAAAGCATACCTAAAATATGACCCAAATTCATCGGAAGCATACGCAGGTTTAGGCGATGCCCATCGTGCAATGTCAGATTATGACCAAGCTAGAGAGTATTATCGTAAAGCATTAAAAATCAATAAGTACAACACTCATGCCTTGCATGGTATGGCATTGGTTTATTATGAAAAAGAACAGAATTTTGAAGGTTTGAATTTTGTTTTGAGAGCTTTACACAAAGATAAAAATAATCCAAATTACAACTTCCTTGCCGCCTTGTTTTTTGACCGTCTTGGGTATGTGGACAAAGCAGAGCAAAAATTCATATTAGCTCTCGAAGCCAACCCCTTAGACGAGAATATTTGGATAGCATTTGCCGACCTTTTTGTAGAGGAGCAATCCTCAAAAACCCTTGAAATATTAGAGCAAGCCGTGGAACTTTTGCCCTCCGCTCCGTTGATAAAATTCAGACTTAGTGAGATATATTTTAAACTAAGAAAAATAAATCAAACGGTGCAAAATCTATCGGAAGCCGTAAAAGAAAAGCCTGAACATTTGGAAACCTTCCTTGTCGAGAACCCCGATATGGCGTGCGACCAACGACTAAAAAAACTTATAGCTACACTCATCTAAACACACTAAAAAATCCCGATATATCGAAATAAAAACACATGAAGCAATTAATAAATCTATTTGTAAAAGGAATGACTATAGGTGTAGCCAACGTAATACCCGGAGTATCGGGTGGCACAATGGCGTTAATCACAGGAATATTTGAACGCTTAATAAATGCCGTAAAATCTCTAAATATCAAGGCTTTAAAATTGTTTTTTTCGGGGAGATTTAAGGAGTTTGCCGAGTACATTGATTTGAGATTTTTAATTGCAGTATTCGCCGGTGCATTTGTCGGAATAATTTTATTTGCCCGTTTGCTTGGCTTTCTTTTCAGAGAGTATGAAATATTTGTTTGGGCATTTTTCTTTGGCTTGATATTAGCCTCAGTCTTTTTTGTCGGCAAACAAATTGAGAAACATACTCCACTTACAGTCTCATTATTTATTGCAGGTGCGTGCTTTGCCGTGGCATTGTCGTTTATCAACCCTGCCACCGAAAACAGCAATTTTATATACCTCATAATCTGTGGAATAGCAGGAATTGTAAGCATGATTTTACCCGGATTATCAGGCTCATTCATTTTGATATTATTGGGAAACTACAAATTGATAATGTTAGATGCAGTAAACAACCTCAATATGAGCATAATACTGCCATTTGGATTAGGTATGATAATTGGTTTGCCTACATTTGCACATGTGTTATCATTTTTCTATAAAAAATACCGAGATATAACAATTTCCATATTAGC
>PDWI01000961.1_pt1 | contig 46481 bp, 40 predicted proteins | sample 1430891 | NCBI WGS metagenome assembly PDWI01 (sample SAMN01162508, study PRJNA174530) | Oral metagenome, whole genome shotgun sequencing project. | biome: Marine environment; feature: Marine mammal; material: Swab sample of the gingival sulcus; isolation source: swab sample of gingival sulcus...
AAATAATAGAAAAATGATTTTAGGTTCTATTTCAGACGGAAAAATGAATTTGTCAAAATTAGGAGAAATTGTAAAAAAAGAGATTGATGAAATTCCAACGTATTACGAAGGCGTCATTGTTGACGAATGGATAATAATGCCAAATCATATACATTTAATTATATCATTAACCGTAGAGACAATTCATGAATTGTCTCTACTACCAAATAAATACCGAAAAAAACGCCGTCAAATGACAATATCAAAAATTATTGGGAAATTTAAAATGAAAACCTCAAAACAAATAAATATAATTAATAAATCAGGAGGTTATAAAAATTGGCAATCCAATTACCATGATCATGTTATAAGAAACGAGAACGAATATAATATCATAAAACAATACATTATTAATAATCCTGCAAATTGGCAAAAAGATAAATTTCACAAATGAAAACACACACAAAATCACACGTAGAGAAAATTCATGAATTGTCTCTACATGAATTGTCTCTACATAAAATAATATTAATAATATTATTTTTAACACCGGTTATAACATTTGCTCAAACAGAAGAAAACAAATTGCAAATCAATGGTTTTATAGACACCTATCATGCCATGCGAGTTAAATCGCCAAATGATTTTATGAGTTCGCGCACACGTTTTAGAGGCGAATTGCAAAAAGCATTTGGCAAATCGTCCATGTTTGTGTCTTTAAATTTAAATCAAAACAGTATTCTTAAAGAGCTAAACGGATTTGAACTTCGAGAAGCCTATTTTGACTATACCGACAAACATTGGAGTTTACGTGCCGGCAGACAACTTGTTATTTGGGGAGCTGCCGACGGCTTGCGTATTACCGATTTGGTATCGCCCTTAAACTTGACCGAGTTCTTGGCACGCGACTACGATGATATTCGTATGCCCGTAGAAGCACTGAAATTCAAATATTTTAGAGGTGCAATGAAATTGGAAATAATATATGTTCCTGTTTTTAAAGGGTTTGTTTTACCCCTGCACCCTAAAAACCCTTGGGCACTTTCTATGCCGGCACCAAGCGGCATGCGATTAATAATGCAAGAAGAACAAAAGCCTGAATTAACATTCAAAAACAGTGAGTTTGGCGGACGTTTAGTCTTTAATTTGCCCGGCATTGATTTTTCCTTGGCGGCATTGCATACCTACAATAAAATGCCTGTATTTGTAAGAGAGTTAGAATTGCCGGTAACTCCGGCAACTCCCGGACTAATCATACGCCCCGAGTACCACAGAATGACCTTTGTAGGAGGTGATTTCTCAAAACCGCTCGGTCAATTTGTGCTTCGTGGAGAGCTTGCTTTCAACATCGACAAAAGTCTTATAACCAATCAAATGCCCTCGAAATTGCAAAAACACAATACGCTGAATGCTTTATTGGGCATAGATTGGTATGCTCCCGATGAATGGATGTTAAGTGTGCAAATAGCCAATGATGCCATAATGAATTACAAAGAAGAATTGGAACAAAAAGAGCATACAACTTTACTGACTTTCAATGTTTCAAAAAATTTGTTGAATAATACCTTGAAACTGTCCGATTTTGTTTATGCCGACTTGAATAACAGCAGTTTTTTCAGTCGTTTTTCGGTGGATTATGCACTCACCGACCAAATTCATATATTAGCAGGCTATGACCATTTTGAGGGTGATAAAGGAATGTTCGGTGTTTTTAAAAATAACTCCGAAGTGTGGATAAAAGCAAAATACAGCTTTTAACCCGAATGAAAATAGTTCAGATAGCAATAAAAAAGCACTTTGTTTTTTTGGGCTAATAATATATTGTTAAACTACAAAACAAAGAAATAATGAAGCAAAAATCAGAATGCACGTCTCTGTTAATCGGCAAAAAGATGACGGCAGATAACTCAATGATAGTAGCCCGTTCGGAAGACTGGGATGCAATGATTGCCAAAAATTTAAAAATTTACAGAGATACCGAAAACGGTGCAGAAAAGTTTGAAGCACTTGACAGCCCTTTTAAGTGTAAATTGCCCAAAAAAGCCTTTGGCTATACTTCATTAGAGGCTTTTGATTTGCCCGGACATTGGGGAAGTGCCGGTTTTAATACAGCCAAAGTGGGCATGAGTGCCACAGAAAGCATTTTCAGCAATAAAAAAGCTTTAAAAGCTGACCCGCTTGTTGAAACCGGTATCGGTGAAAATGCGGTATTCAATATTGTTTTGCCGTATATAAAATCAGCTCGTCAAGGTGTTGAATATTTAGGGAAATTAATTGAAAAACAAGGTGTTAGCGAAGGTTTTGGAATTGGATTTATAGACAAAAAAGAAATATGGTATCTTGAAACAGCCTGCGGACATCGTTGGTTGGCTTGTCGAATCCCGGATGAAGTATATTTTATAACCGGGAATCAAAGTCGTTTTCGCGATTATGACCCAAAAGATAAAGAAAATTATATGGCTTCGGCAGATTTAATTGATTTTGCGATTAAACATAAATTATTTAATCCAAAAAATGAATCTTTTGATTTTCATAAAGCATATATTCGTGATGAGAAAACGGATACAACCTATAACTATCCGCGTGTATGGGGTATTCAAAAAATGCTTAGTCCCAAGATCAAAAATGATGTTACAAAAAACACTTTTCCCGTATATGCCAAAGCAGATAAAAAACTAACAATATCGGACATCCGAAAAGTATTTCGTTTTCATTATCAAGGTACGGAACACGACCCGTATTTACATAACAATCCCAAAGAACCATACCGACCGGTTTCTATTTTCAGAACCACACAAACACACATATTACAAGTGCGTCCGGAACTTCCGGCAGAAATAGGTGAAATTAATTATGTTGCACTGGGCATGGCTGCACTTGGCGTTTTTATTCCTTTTTATCAAGGAATGGAAAATTATCTTAAAGAATTTACCATTGGCGATAATCATTGCAGCGATGATTCGGCTTATTGGAAATTCCGAAAAGTGCAAGCATTAGGCATGGTTAATTACAATCGCTACGCGCCCATAATACAAGAAGCTTACGCTAAATGGGAAACTGAAACTGACCAAGGTCAAAAAGAAATGGAATACGAATATATGAAATTAGTAAAAAAACAAAGATTTAAAGCGAATGATTTAATTCAAGAATTTTCAAGAAGAACCATGCAGTCGGCTATGGATCTGGCAGATACATTAACCAATAAATTATTTACGCAATTAACAATTGATATCCAAAAAGAATATAAATTTGCAGGAGCATAATCTGTTTTATCAATTTTGATTTCTCAATTACCTTAAATCCGCGGGGCTTTTAATAAGAAAAAAACTTCGGATTTAAGGTATTAATAAATTGAAAAAGATTAAAGCATTTAAACTTCAAATATTAATTGTGTAGGAAATGACTTTTGAATTGATCCAACAATTTTTTTTCGATTTTTTGGACATTATCAATAAGATGTCTCCATATTTGCTTTTGGGATTTCTTTTTGCCGGCATATTAAAAGTTTTTCTTCCGCAAAAGTTTATCGACAGGCATTTGTCTAAACCGACTATTAAATCCGTATTTGTATCTGCATTATTGGGCATTCCCCTACCCCTATGCTCATGCGGCGTTATTCCGACCGGAGTTTCTTTATATAAAAACGGAGCAAACAAAGGCGCAACAGTTTCTTTTTTAATTTCAACGCCGCAAACCGGTGTTGATTCTATTCTTGTAACTTATTCTTTATTGGGCTTGCCTTTTGCAATAATACGTCCTATTGTAGCGTTATTTACGGGTGTTTTGGGCGGTATAATCGCATTCGGAACCAATAGAGAAACAAAACTAAATCGGGATGATGCAGCAAGTACCTGCGAAACTAATTCTAAGCCTTTGCCGGAGAAAAAGCATTCAAAATTATACACAATGTTTAAATATGCCTTTGTTGATTTTTTGCAAGATATTTCTAAATGGTTGGTTATGGGAATAATTCTGGCTGCTCTTATAACTGTATTAATGCCGGATAATTTTTTTGAACAATTTATCGGGAACAGGTACTTAGAAATGGGAATAATTCTTATCACAGCCATTCCCTTATATGTATGTGCCACCGGTTCCGTACCCATAGCAGCAGCGCTTATGCTTAAAGGTTTGTCGCCCGGTGCGGCTTTGGTCTTTTTAATGGCGGGACCCGCAAGCAATGCCGCAACAATTACCGTACTTCGTAAATCCATTGGCAAAAAAGCAACTTGGACTTTTCTTTTGGCTATTATTGTCGGATCCATATTTTTCGGTATGTCGATAAACTGTTTTTTGCCTCCGGAATGGTTTTACTTTCAGAAAATACAACACACTCACTCTCATCACCTTATCCCAAAATGGTTAGAATGGAGTAGTAGTATTATACTCTTGCTGCTTATTTTAAACGGCTATTATCAAAAAAGAAGAAATCACAAGCTTATAAAAACAAACAAGATGAATCAAAAACAAATTACAGTAAACGGAATGAATTGTAACCATTGTAAAAACAGTGTGGAAAAAAATCTGAGTACATTAGAAGGTATTCGTTCCGTAATCGTTAATTTAGAACAAAAATCGGCACTTATCGAAGGCGAAAACATCAATTTGGAAATCATAAAAAATGAAATTGAAAAGCTCGGTTTTGAATATGGCGGAGAAAAAAAATAGAGCTGAAAATGTCAAAAGAATACTATAATAACATAGAAAAATTTAATACGAAAGCCAAAGGGCGCAAACTGTTCTCCATGTTTGAGATATATTGCATTACCGTAAAGGCTTTGAGGACAATAAGCATCTTGGGCAAAGCACAAAAAAACGGAATGATAAGTCCTAAACTGAAAGAACGAATAATGTTGGCGGTAACTTCCGTGAACGGTTGTGCCATGTGTTCTTATGCGCATTCTGAAATGGCATTGAGAGCCGGATTAAGCAAGAAAGAAATAAAATCTTTTGTTTCCGGCGAATTTCCCGATATTCCCGAAGAGGAAGTTAAAGCAATATTGTTTGCCCAACATTATGCCGACAAGCGAGGGCATATAAAAAAAGAAACATGGGATGAATTAGTGAAAGAGTACGGTTTAGAAAAAGCAAAAAGCATTTTGTCCGTCATCAGAGCAATTATGATGGGCAATGCTTTGGGTATAGCACCGTCCTCTATTCGAAGCAGACTAAAAGGCGAAAAAGGCGATAAGAGAAGCAGTATATTATACGAATTTAGTTTTCTTATCCTTATAACTCCAATGACTGTTTTGGCTATTATTCAGGCAATCGTAGAAAATATATTGAATATGCCGTTTATCCGATTTAGAGAATAATAATTAAAATTTAAACAAAAAAATATGACACAACAAACAGAATGCACCAGCATATTGGTTGGCAAAAAAATGATGGCAGATAATTCGATGATTGTTGCCCGTTCGGCAGATTCCAATGCCTTGGTTGCCCGAAATTTTAAAATATACAGAGATACAGAAAACGGTGCCGAGAAATTTGAGGCTTTGGACAGTCCCTTTAAATGCGAATTGCCCAAAAAAGCATTCGGCTACACCTCGCTTGAGCGATGTGTTTTACCCGGGCATTGGGGCAGTGCCGGTTTTAATACGGCAAAAGTGGGTATGAGTGCCACCGAAAGCATATCTTGCGGAAAAAAAGCATTGGCAATAGACCCTTTCGTAGAAAGCGGAGTAGCCGAAAATTCCGTATTTAATATTGTATTGCCCTACATCAGTTCAGCCAAAGAGGGCGTAGAGCTTGTGGGCAAACTTATTGAAGAACACGGCACTGCCGAAGGATTTGGAGTCGGTTTTGTCGATGAAAAAGAAATTTGGTATCTGGAAACAGCTTGCGGACATCGTTGGTTGGCATGTCGCATTCCGGAAGAAGTTTATTTTGTAAGCGGTAATCAAGGACGGTTCCGCGATTATGATCCTAAGGACAAAGATAATTTCTTGGCATCCGTAGATTTAATTAATTTTGCCCTTAAGCATAAACTTTATGAGCCAAGCAAAGGAAAATTTGATTTTCACGAGGCTTATATCGGTGATGAACAGTCGGATAAAACTTATAACTATCCGAGGGTTTGGGGCATTCAAAAGATGTTAAGCCCGAGCATTAAGAATGACGTAACAAAAAACACCTTTCCCGTATATGCCAAAGCAGATAAGAAACTGACTGTTTCGGACATCCGAAAAGTATTCCGGTTTCATTATCAAGGCACGGAACACGACCCTTATGCAAACAACAATCCGAAAGAGCCTTACCGTCCGGTATCTATTTTCAGAACCACACAAACACATATTTTGCAAGTGCGTTCGGAATTGCCTTTGGAAATAGGCGAAGTGAATTACATTAATATCGGCATGGCAGCTTTGGGCGTATTTATTCCCTTTTATCAAGGTATGGAAAACTTTTTGACGGCTTTTAGTATTGGCGACCATAAGTGCAGCGATGCTTCTGCTTATTGGAAATTCCGAAAAGTGCAAACTTTGGCTATGGTTAATTTCAATAAATATGCCCCAATTGTTCAAACGGCTTATTTGAAGTGGGAGGAAGAAACCGACCGGCGTCAAAAAGAGATGGAATATGAATATTTGCAATTGGTAAAACACCAACCGCTCAAAGCCAAAGACTTAATTCAAGAGTTTTCGGAAAAAACAATGCAATCGGCTATGGATTTGGCTGATACATTAAGCAATGAATTATTTACCGAACTTACAAAAGATATTCAAGCAACATATCGTTTTGCCGGTGCATAAATGGGGACTATTCAAAGATACCCCCAAAAAAATGTGTCCTAAAAAAAGGCAAAGAAAAAAGACTTGCAAATGAATGCAAGTCTTTTTTTGTCGGGGCGGCAGGATTCGAACCTGCGACCCTCTGCTCCCAAAGCAGATGCGCTAACCGGGCTGCGCTACGCCCCGAAACTTTTAGGAGAATTAAGCGGAGAGGGGGGGATTCGAACCCCCGGTACGGCATCGACCGTACGCCGGTTTAGCAAACCGGTGGATTAAGCCACTCTCCCACCTCTCCGGAAAAGCGAATGCAAAGGTAAAATAAATAAAATATATAGACAAAATTTTTTCTTTAATTCTTCAACTATTTTCTTTAACCAAATATCTTGCCGTATTTCGGCTTACTTGTTCAAGCATTACTTCCTTGCCCGAAAGCATTGTTTTTACGGCATCTTTGCTATAATGCCTGATAGTAATCAACTTTAAGTTTTCATTATACAAAACATTAAATCCGGATTTTAATTCCTCCGTAAAGTGCGGAATTTTATGCGGATCATTAGTTACGGATATTGAAAAACTGATTGCCGACACCTGCATCATATTTACTTTTATATGGTGTTTTGAAAGTAAATTGAAAATAAGCCCTAAACTATTTTCCGAGATAAAAGAAAAATCTTTGCTCGAAACGGAAATTAATATTTGCTTTTCTTCAATAATATAAATAGGTATTTCCGGATAGCAATTATTACAAATTTCGGAGGCTTCCATGATTTCCGTGCCGGGCTCTTCCGGCTTGTGAAATGATTTTACAAAAATGGGTATTTTTTTGTTTTGAAGCGGTTTTATGGTTTTCGGATGCAAAATTTTTGCACCGTAAAAAGCCTGCTCCAAGGCTTCTTTATAGGATAGTTTTTCAAGTAATTTATAATCCTTTGTTTTTGCCGGGTCGGCATTGTAAATTCCCTCGACTTCTTTCCAAAAAATAACTTTGTCGGCGCTTAATGAAAATGCAATGACAGAGGCAGTAAAATCGCTGCCTTCTCGTCCCAAGGTTGTCGTGTGTCCTTTTGCATCAACGGCAATAAAGCCTTGCGTAAGGCAGATATTTCCCTTAAAGGAAGTGCATGCCTTTTGTATGTTCTTTGCCGTTTCGTCCCACAATACTTTGGCTTCGGAATAATTTGAATCCGTAACAATCATTTCACGGATGTCTTTGAAACTGCAATTTATTTTATTGGATTTTAAAAAAGCATAAATGATTTTAGACGAAAGTATTTCGCCGTATGATATGATTTTGTCGCATTCAAAATGATAGTTTTGCCCGGGCTGCTCGGATAATTTCTTTTTAATTTCTTCAAAAACATCGGAAATTTCATTGCGAATACTGTTTTTTTCTTCAGCTTTAAATATTTCTTCAATAAAATTATAATGCCATGTTTTCAATTCCCGGAATAAATTGCCGTCAAAACGATTTTCCAAAAAATGCGTATTAAATAAAGTCTCAAGTTTTGAAGTTATCTTATAAAATGCCGAAACAACAACGATAATTTGCGTTTCGCTGTGTTTTTTCAAGATATCAAGCAATTGAAAGGCATCCCTGCCTTTTCTTAATACGCCGCCGCCGAATTTAAAAACAATCATAAAAATTCAATATTTTATGTTAAAAATGCGAAATTAATTATAAAACAGATAATTTTTCTTACTTTTGCTTAAAATATTAATTGAAGAATCATGCAGGTAACAACACTAAATGAATTTATCATTCAAAGGCAAGCAGACTTTCCTTATGCAAAAGGAGATTTAACTCATTTATTAACCCATATCGGGGTTGCCGCAAAGGTGGTGCATCGAGAGGTAAATAAAGCAGGATTGGTTGATATACTTGGAGATGCGGGTACAGATAATGTGCAAGGCGAAACACAACAAAAATTAGATGTTTATGCCGACAAAAAATTTATTAATTCATTAAAAGCAAGCGGAGAATGTTGCGGTATTGCATCGGAAGAAAATCAAAATTTAATTGCTTTTGACGATGACCTGTCGAAAAACGGCAAGTATGTTGTATCCATGGATCCTTTGGACGGCTCTTCCAATATTGACGTCAATGTTTCTATCGGAACAATATTTTCTATTTTCAGGCGTGTTACTCCGGTAGGACATAAAGCCGGACCCAAAGATTTCTTGCAAGAAGGAACAAAACAAATTGCCGCCGGATATATTATTTACGGTTCGTCAACCATGATGGTTTACACCACGGGAAGAGGAGTGAATGGTTTTACCTTAGACCCCTCAATCGGGGAATTCTGCTTATCGCATCCGGATATTCTTATGCCGCATTCCGGCTCAATTTATTCGATTAATGAAGGGAATTACATAAAATTCCCCGATGGCGTAAAAAAATACTTGAAATATTGCCAAGAAAAAGATGCACCTACCGGAAGACCTTATACCTCGCGTTATATTGGTTCCTTGGTGGCAGATATTCATAGAAACTTACTGAAAGGCGGAATTTTTATGTATCCGAGAACAGCCGGCTACCCGAAAGGTAAATTGCGTTTGCTCTATGAATGCAATCCCATTGCTTTTATTATTGAACAAGCCGGCGGAAAAGCCACAGATGGCAGCGGTATGCGCATTATGGATATAATTCCGACCTCTTTGCATGAACGAACGCCTTTTTTTGCCGGTTCTCGAAATATGGTTAATATGACGGAAGAGTTTATGAAAAAATACGGGCATGAAGAACCTCAAATGAAAGATATTTAAAAGGCGATGAAAAAAATTCTTGTTACCGGAGCAAAAGGACAACTCGGAAATGAAATAAAACACGCAGAAAATAACAAAACGGTTTTTAATTTTTTATATACCGATGTTGATGCCTTAGATATTACGAACTATTCGGCTTTGCTTGATTTTTATGAGAAAAACAATTTTGATTGCATTGTAAATTGTGCGGCATACACGAATGTTGATAAAGCCGAAACCGATATCGAAAATGCCGAAAGCGTAAACGCAAAAGCACTTGCGAATTTAGCGCAGCTTTCAAGTCAATATAAAATACCGCTTATTCATATTTCAACGGACTATGTTTTTGACGGTGAAAGCTGCACGCCTTATAAAGAAGACGACAAAACCAATCCGCAAAGCGTTTATGGTAAAACGAAACTCTTGGGCGAAGAATACGCAAAAAATGCTTTTCAGTATATTATCATTCGAACTGCTTGGTTATATTCTTTATATGGAAAAAATTTTGTTAGAACCATGTTGCGGCTCGGCAAGGAAAAAGATGCGATACAAGTTGTTGCCGACCAAACAGGTTCGCCTACCAATGCCGAAGATTTGGCTTATGCAATTTTAGCAATTTTAAGGCAAATTTTTGATAATCCGGCAAAAGATTTTTCGGGAATTTATCATTTTTCCGGCGAAGGAACCTGTTCCTGGTTTGAGTTTGCCGAAGAAATAATGACGGCAAGCAAAACAAAATGCAAGGTATATCCTCTTAGCTCCGAAGCATATCCGGCAGCGGCAAAACGACCCAAATACAGCTTGTTGGATAAAACAAAAATTAAAGAAACTTTCGGTTTGGAAATCCCTCATTGGAAAGAAAGCTTGGCTAAGTTTCTGAAAAAATATACCGATTAAAAGATTTGTAGTTCTTGCTTCTGCTTTTGACGAAGTCTCAAAATTCGGCTTAATTGTTTTTTAGTCCTTATCTCTACTAATGTTTAAACCGAGAATAAGGTTTTTAACAATTTGTAGTTCTCAATTTTTCTTCCAACTCCCGGCTTCCAACTTCCCGCTCTAATCGGGTTTAATTCTTAATTCGTAATTTTTTAGGTGAGGGCTGAAGTTTGCTACTTGGTTTTATTTTTGAAAAAATCTCGAAAATCGGCTTAATTATGAAAGTAATTTTACTTTTGCGCAAATTTTTAAAATAATATAACTATGGCTTTTATAACAAAAGAAAAATTCCTATCAAAATCTTGGTTGATGGCTTACAGCTATCTTATTTTAGGCAGTATCATTTTTGCGGTATCCGACATCTTATTTGTTGTTCCGTATAAACTTGCACCGGGCGGCGTATATGGCATTGCTACCGTACTTAATACTTTGTTCGGCTGGAAAATAAGTTATTGTACTTTTTCTATGGAAATACCCCTTGTTATAATAGGTACGCTTATTTTGGGTCCTCGTTTCGGTATCAAAACAATACTAAGCATTGGAACAATTCTCGTAACGGTTTGGATTATGGAGACTTACATATCTCCCGATTATGCTAAAGTAATCGTTGACCCGATGCTAAACACAATTGTAGCCGGAGTTTTTTACGGCATTTCCATAGGTTTTATATTTAAGTCTCGCGCCACTTCCGGCGGTTCCGATATTATTGCAATGATAGTCGCTAAATACACCAAAATATCATTGGGTAAATTAGTGATGCTCGTAGACGGAACTATTGTGCTTTTCTCTCTGTTGCAACCGTCCGAAACAGGTCAAATAGGTTGGGAATTTGCCATATATTCGCTGATTATAATATTTATTGAAGGCAAAATAATAGATATGGTCGTGGGCGGTGCAAACTATCATAAAACCGTATTGATTATTTCGGATAAATTTAAAGAAATAACAAATGTTATAACAACAGATTTAAAGCGAGGTGCTACTATTTTAGATGTACAGGGTTCATATTCCGGCGAAAACAAAAAAATGGTATATGCTGTAATGAGCCTGCGAGAATTAGAAATATTGAAAGTACATATTAAAAATTTAGACCCCAATGCCTTTCTAAACATCACAGAATCTAAAGAAATATTGGGACAAGGTTTTAAATCACTAAACGAAGAATAATAAGCCGCATTTTAAGTCGGAAGAAATCTGTCCAAAAAGTTTATATTAGCATATAAATTTTTTGGACAGACTCTTTTGTTTGCTGCGAGTACCCTCTTTAAGAAAAAGGTTCAGGGAGACCGGACTCCAAAGACATATAACACTATATACCAACAACTTAAAAACCCAAATTAATAAAATTATTATCTGTCAGAAAAGCAAATCAGTACGCCTTACATAATTGTATCCTATATCAAAAATTTCTTTTGCTTTTTTATTGCTGAGATAAGAGTGGTGAGAAATTCCGGGCGGTTCAATTAATATGGCAGCTTCCGTAAGCGGAGTTCTTAAGCTGTGGTGAGTTATTCTATCATGGAATTTTTTGAAAATTTCTTTTGTGCCGTAAAATTGTTTTGTTCGATTAAGAGGGATTAAATTAACGCAAATAATTTTTTCGCATTTGTCAAGTAAGGGTTTTATCGGCAAATTATCAATTATACCACCGTCGGCATAGCTTGTACCGTTTATTTCAAAGGGTTTTATCAATATAGGTATAGAGGCAGAAGCGACCACAATATCCGTAAGTTTGCCTTTATTAAAATACTCTGCTTTTCTATCATTTAGGTTTGTTGCACAGGCATAAAAAGGGATTTGCAAGTCTTCGGCATTTTTTACGGAGTACATCTCGTTTAGAATTTCCTCAAACTTATTCAAATTCAGCACGCCTTTTTTTAAATAATTAAAATTGGTATAATAAAAGAATTTTTTGCTTGACAATTCGTTGAAAATTTCGTCCGGTTTATGCCCGTCGGCAATGAGCGAACCAACTACGGCACCGGCACTCGTCCCGGAAATTATGTCGGGTTTTATCCCTTTTTCTTCCAGTGCTTTTATTGCTCCAAGATGCGCAAACCCCCTTGAACCGCCACCGCCTAAGACCAAGCCTGTTTTATATTTTTTCATATGTTTAGATTTATAAGTTTTTGTCAACTGATTTTATGAAACATCAAGCACGAACTTCCGACTTCGGTCTTCGTACTTCAGACTTTTGAAACTTCTATAAAGTTAGCGTTTTGGTTTTACTTTTCAAAAAGTCTCAAAATGCGGGTTAAAAAACTAACAACCAACGATATGAACCTCTACTATCCAAAAACTAAGCACTAAAACCGTATACAGCGAAGATACAAAAAATAATGCTATTTTATTTTGATTTTTTCATTTTTTATTTTTCGCCTAAAAGAAAATCAAGCTTATTACCTTATTTTTATTTGCGAATGGCGAAGTATCAGACCTCAAAGGTTTTCAAGCCCCCTGATGTTTAACAAAATAACTATACTCCTTTTATTAAGCCCGACTTTCCAAATATCGGGGCAACTCTCATTTTTCACAAAAGACAGTCGTATTTTTTACATTTGATACTTGAATCTACGATAATGCGGGATAAAACTTGTAAAAAAACAAAAAATATGTATTTTCGCAATCTTAATATATTTTTAACTATTTATTTATGTACCACTCAAAAATAACAGGCGTAGGACATTATGTTCCGGAAAAAGTTGTTACCAATAAAGATTTAGAAAAATTAATGGATACCTCCGATGAATGGATTCAAGAAAGAACCGGTATTCAAGAAAGGCGTTTTTACAGCCCTCCGGAAAAAGGCTCAACGGCAAAAATGGCTTACCAAGCATCATTGAAAGCCATTGAGCGCGCACAAGTAAGTCCGCAAGATATTGATGCCATTGTTTTTGCTACACTCAGTCCTGATTATTACTTTCCCGGCAGCGGTGTTTTGTTGCAAGACATGTTGCAAATGGAAACCAAACCGGCTATCGACATTCGTGCACAATGCTCCGGATTTATTTATTCCCTTTCCGTGGCTGACCAATTTATTAAAACCGGCATGTATAAACGGGTTTTGGTTGTTGGCTCGGAAACACAAAATATTGCACTCGATTTAACTACTCGGGGCAGAGGAATGGGGGTTCTTTTTGGTGACGGTGCCGGCGCTGCTGTATTAGAAAGAACCGAAGAAAAAGGAAAAGGAATTTTATCCACACATTTACACGCACAAGGCAAATTTGCCGATGTCTTATGTATCAGAGAACCCGGAACCAACGAAAAAGGCATGATTAATTATGAAGGGCAACATTTGCAACATGATAAAGTAAATCCGCAAATGGAGGGTCAGTTGGTATTTAAAAATGCCGTAACGCGAATGCCCGAAGTTACAATGGAAGCATTAAAAGCAAATAATTTAACAACGGAAGATATTGATATTTTTCTTCCGCATCAAGCCAATTTGCGTATTTCGCAAATGGTGCAAAAATTTTTAAGACTTCCGGATGAAAAAGTTTATAATAATATACAAAAATACGGAAATACAACCGCAGCCACTTTACCCATTTTGTTAAGTGAACTTTACGAACAAGGTAAACTCAAAGAAGGGCAATTAATTGCTTTGGCTGCATTCGGAAGCGGCTTTACATGGGCTTCGGCACTAATACGATGGTAAAAGAGTTTATTATATTTTACACATTCTACAAAACATGAAAAAAATCGAAGTTCCGCAAGATAATGAAAACCTTTTAGAAGAAATAGGTGGTGAAATACAGTATGCCACCGACGAAGACGGAAAATATATTCAAGTGCAAAGCACCGGATGGCTCCCTAAAAACACCATTTTAAAAGAAGAATGGGATAAAATTGACCTAATAGCCGAACATGCCCGTCAAGAAGTAATAAACGGACACAAAAGTGCTTTGTATTTTCACATGACCGTGCACCAAATGAATGTAAAAATGCTTGCCGGATATGCTAATATGACACGCTTTAAAGTTAAAAGATTGCTGAAACCCGAGCGATTTAAAAGCATGAATGCAAAAGAGGCAAAAAAACTTGCTTATGCGCTTAATATCAAACAAGAAGAATTGATGAAAATACCGGAACAACCGGTTTGCAGTTTACAGAAAAATGAAACCGGAGAATAAAAAAACATTGAACGTCTCTCTACCTTTTGAACATAATACCTCAGCGCATTGCGAAAACGGGGTAACTCAAAATTTATTAAATTTTTACGGCGCACAATTAAGCGAAGCAATGGTCTTCGGCATCGGTTCGGGCATTTTCTTTTCATACATGCCTTTTGTAAAATTAAACGGGGCTCCGGTTGTTTCTTTTCGTCCTTTGCCCGGGGTTATCTTCAAGCGCACAGCCAAAAGATTAGGGTACCGGGTAGAATCAAAACAATTTCGGTTTAATAAAGATGCCTCGATGATTGCCCTTGATAAACTTCTCGACAAAGGCATCCCGGTTGGAATGGTTGTGGGGGTATATCATTTGCACTATTTTCCGAAAGCCTATCGGTTTCATTTCAATGCACATAATATTGTGGTGTTTGAAAACAAAGACGGAGTATACACTGTGAGCGACCCCATAATGCCAAATCCCGAACAAATATCTTACGAAGACCTCAAAAGAGTGCGCTATGCCCAAGGGACTTTTCGCCCAAGAGGTAAAATGTATTACATCACCGGCAAGAAAAAAGAGCAAAATATAGAACAAGCCATTAAAGCCGGGATTAAGCAAACATGTAAAGATATGCTGACCATTCCCATTCATTATTTCGGGATAAAAGGCATTTATATATTAGCCAATCACATACGAAAATGGCCTCAAAAAATCGGTGCCGAAAAAACAAAAAAGTATCTGGGGCAAATTGTGCGAATGCAAGAAGAAATAGGAACAGGCGGAGCCGGATTTCGATTTTTATATGCCGCATTTTTACAAGAAGCCGCCGGTATTTTAAACATGCCGGAATTAGAGGAGTTTTCAAAACAAATGACCGAAACAGGCGATAAATGGCGCGAGTTTGCCATTCTTACCGGGCGCATTTACAAAAAAAGAACAGGCGACAATAATGCCTTTGAAACAGCGGCAAAAATTTTAGAAGAAATTGCCGACAAAGAAACTCTTATTTTTAAAAATCTTCGTAATTCAATATCCTAACCGGTGAGCTGATGGTTGAAATTCAAAATGTGTATAAAAAATATCGCAATTCCGACAGATTTGCTGTTGAAAATCTTTCATTGCACATAAAACCGGGCGAAATATTCGGTTTGTTGGGAACAAACGGTGCCGGCAAAACAACCCTGTTTTCAATGCTTTCGGGCTTATTTCCGCCCACTGCCGGCGATATTTCTATAAATGGTTTGTCGATAAAAAAAGACCTTGCCAAAATAAAAAAAATCATCGGTGTAGTGCCGCAAGATATTGCCCTGTACCCCACCCTTAGTGCCAGAGAAAATCTATTTTTTTTCGGAAAAATGTACGGGCTTCGAGGACAACAATTGAAAAACCTGATTGAAGAAAATCTAAATATTTTCGGACTTTCTCAATCCGGCAATAAAAAAATCAAAACATTTTCCGGCGGTATGAAGAGACGCATCAATCTGATTGCCGGCATCTTACATAATCCAAAATTATTGCTCTTAGACGAACCGACAGTAGGAATTGATGCACATTTGCGTATGGAAATTATGCAAGAACTGAAAAAAATTAATCAAAATGGAACCGGTATTATTTACACTTCGCACTATCTGGAAGAAGCCGAAAAATTTTGTACGGACATTGCAATTATTGATGAAGGAAAAATTATAAGCAAAGGCAAACCAAAAGATTTAATTCAAGAAAACGGAAGCAAAAACTTGGAAGAGCTGTTTTTTAAATTAACCGAAAATAAAGATATTAAGGAATGTACAAACTAAGAGCATCTGTCATAAAAGAATTTTTGGTTTTGCTCCGGGATATACCCGGCTTAATCGTCCTTTTTCTATTGCCATTTGTCATGATTATCGTTGTCAGCTTGGTGCAAGACAGCACTTTGAAGAAAATGAAAGACGAAAAAATAAAAATTCTTTACATCGACAATGATCGGGATATTTTAAGCAAATCATTGAGAGAAGGATTAATAAAATCCGATTTTTTTGAAATAGACACACTCGTAAAAAACATTTCGGATGCTAAAAAACTTGTTGCCGAGGGCAAATATAAGATTGCCGTTCATATTGCTTCCGGAGTTACCGACACGATACGCAAAAATGTTCGTCCGATTGTTAGCAGCATGTTCAATCCCGCCGAAAATGAAATAAAACCCCATATAAACAAACTGAACATATTGATTTTAACAGACCCGGCTTTAAGAAACAGCTTTAAACAAATCATTATTTCGAACTTGCAATATTACAGCTCAAAAATAGAAACACAAATACTCTTAAAAATACTTTCCGAACAAATGGCAGAGCTTACCGGAAGCAAATTTGATTTTCCGGAACAAGCAATTGAAACAGTTGTATTTACAGAAAAACCGGCATATAAAAAACAAACAAAAATAACCCCCAACTCAACGCAGCATAATGTCCCGGCTTGGACGATGTTTGCCATGTTTTTTATTGTCATTCCCTTAGCCGGAAACATGATTCATGAAAGAAATAACGGCAGTTTTTTACGACTGCGAACCATGCCGGGAAGTTATTTCACCGTTATCGGCAGTAAAACGGTTGTGTATCTGTTAATCACTTTTTTGCAATTTTTTATCATGATGCTTGCCGGCATTTTTGTTTTGCCTGTTTTCGGCTTACCGGTTTTGCATATAGGCACACATCCTTTCACCTTAATACTAACCGTCTTAGCTTCCGGTTTGGCAGCCGTGGGATACGGTATTTTAGTCGGAACAATTGCTGAAACACATGAACAAGCCGGCGTTTTTGGTTCCGTTTCCGTCATCATTTTGGCTTCGCTGGGCGGCATCTGGTTTCCGGTATATGCCATGTCCGAAATGATGCAAAAAATCAGTATTATTTCACCGCTTAATTGGGGTTTAAATGCTTTTTACGACATATTTTTGAAAAACGGAACCTATAAAGACGTGTTTCCCGAACTTTTAACTTTGTTTCTGTTTTTTGCCCTGTCTGTTTCTATGGCATATTACTATGAAAAAATTAAAAGATTACGATTTTAAAAAATATATCTCGTGAAAAAAATCTTAGTACTGTATTACACGCAATCCGGACAAATTAAAGAAATTTTAGACTCGATTTTAAGCAGTTTTAAGCCCGAAAACATACAAATTGACTACGCTCAAATTCAACCGGAGCATGATTTTCCTTTTCCATGGCAACCGGTGTCGAAATTCTACGACACCTTTCCGGAAAGCGCAAAAGGCATTGCTATTCCTACAAAAGCATTAAATGTTAATAAACCTGAACAATACGATTTGGTCATTTTGGGCTTGCAAGTTTGGTATTTGGCACCCTCCCTTCCCATTCATTCTTTTTTAAAAAGTCAAGAAGCATCGGAAATTCTACGCAACAAACCCGTAATAAGCGTTTACGGCATACGAAATATGTGGGTGGGCGCACATAAAACCGTAAAGCAAGAAATACTAAAAAACGGAGGTCAATTAGTCGGCAATATTGTTCTTTCGGACAAACATCATAATTTGGTAAGCGTTATCACAATCATTCGTTGGTTGATGAAAGGAAAAAAAGCATCCAAAAGCGGAAAATACGATGCCGGCGTTTCCAAAGCGGATATTAAAAATGCCAAAAAATTCGGAACACCCATAATCAATGCGCTACATGCACAAGATTTCCGTCCTTTACAAGCAGAACTGATGAAACTCGGTGCTGTTGAAACAAACTACCACATCATGAAATTGGAGCAAAACGGCAAACGAATTTTCAATATATGGGCAAATTTCATTCTAAAAAAAAGCAGCAATAAAAAGCGCAGAAAACGCCTCTTAAAACTATTTGAATATTATTTGCTTTTTGTTATTTATGCAATTTCGCCCATTGCTTCATTCTTTTTCATCTTAAAAAAAACATTTTTCCCAAAAAAAGCACAACAAGAAATTATTGACAGCATCTCATTAAATAATACGAAATAATTCCATCTAACTAAATTTGTAAATTATTAATGTACTGCGATTTAATGTTTTTTAAAAATCAATCTCCCTACACCCTCTTCTCCAAGAGGGAATTTGCTATTGAGCTTTTTGCGAAAGTTTTTTTAGTTCTTCCGAAACTGCGTCGGTAAAGTTAAATTCTTGGCTTTACTTTTCCAAAAGTCTCGAAATGCGAGTTAAAGCAAAGATATGGCAATACCAAGTATTCAGTAGCAGTAAAAATGCCGGAATTTTCATTTTTCGCTGTATTTTTTTGCAATATCATACAAGGCAACAGCTGTTGCTGTTGCCACATTTATGGAAGTATTTACACCAAACATCGGCAGATGTATGGAACCATCGGCTAAGGTTAAAATTTCTTTTGAAATTCCGAATTTCTCTGAGCCAATTACCAAACACAAGGGAAATTCCGGCTTAAAATCGAAATAAGGAATGCTTTTATTTGTTTTTTCCAGCATAACAAAAGCATATTTTTCTTTCAATTTTACAATATCCGAAAAGTCCTGAAATATCTCAAAATCAACATATTGCACAGAAGCCCTCGATTTCTTTTTTAACACATTGAAATTCAAAGGCTTTACACCATACAAAAAAACTTTTTCAAGGCGTAAAGCATCTGCCAATCGAAATATCATTCCGAGATTTCCGGTATCGTTTAGCCCGTCGGCAAGCAGGCAAATCGGAAGCCTGTTTTCTTTTATACGACTAATTCTATCCGAAAGAGCTTTGTGTATTTCGGAAAAATCTAATTGATGTTCTTGCATTTTACTAAAAAAGCAGCCTAAAAAGACTGCTTTCATAATTATTAATAAAAATTAAAAAAAATTATTGATTTCTTACCAAACGGATGCCGGCAAGTCCTTCTTTACTGTTTTTATCTAAATTAAAGCGTCTGCTGTTTCTTAATACATCTGGACGACACATGTAGTTTCCGCCGCGACATACTTTACTTATGCCCCTTGCCGGTCCCACAGGATTATCATCGCTTGTATTTTCATAATAATTAGCTTTATACCAATCATAACACCATTCCATTGCATTTCCGGTCATATCATAAATTCCTAATTCATTCGGTTTTTTTTGCCCTACCTCATGAGGCGCATTTCCCGAATTATTAATATACCATGCCACTTCATCCAATTTATTAGAACCGCTAAAAGCATAAGCCTTAGATTTCATGCCGCCTCTTGCTGCATATTCCCACTCTGCCTCAGTAGGCAATCTGTATCCGTTTGCTTCCGGATTAAAAGAAGAAGTAAACCGGCTACTGTCTCGCTTAATTTTATAACATTTTTCTAATCTGTTTGCACTGCTCAACCAATTACAATACATTACGGCTTCCTGCCAAGTAATATTGTTTATGGGTTCTTGCGGATTTCCTTCAGGCATTTTTTTTCCGGTTACACGACAAAATTTTGAATAATCGGCAACAGTAACTTCAAATTTTGAGATAAAAAATGAATTTAACGTAATTTTATGTTCGGGTCTCTCATCAGAGTTTGCACTGTAATCATTTCCCATGTAAAACTCTCCGCCCTCAACCAAAATCATTTCAGGCCCGTTTTTTTGCGCATTTCCTAAACTGAATACCAGCATAAAAGCAATAATAGTTGTAAATATTCTCATAATGTGTAAAATTATTATTAATTAAAATTGAACTTATTACGGCTTACAAATGTAATTCATTATTTTTTAAAATAAAAAAATTTAATTAAAAATGTTTCATTAATAAGTTTTCAAAGTAGTTTATTGTCTTCGCTAAACCTTCTTTTAACTGTATATTAGGCTCCCACTTTAATTGCTCCTGCGCCTTAGAAATGTCCGGTTTCCGCTGCATCGGATCATCTTCCGGCAAAGGCAAAAAGACTAATTTTGATTTCGAATTTGTTAATTCAATAATATTTTGAGCCAGCTCTAAAATTGTAAACTCATTGGGGTTACCAATATTTACGGGTCCGTAAAAATCTTCATCCGTATTGTTCATCAAACTGCACAAGCCCTCAATTAAATCATCGATATACTGAAAGCTCCGCGTTTGTGTTCCTTCTCCGTATATTGTAATATCTTTATTTTGCAGAGCCTGAACAATAAAATTAGACACCACTCTGCCATCGTCGGGGTGCATATTAGGTCCGTATGTATTAAAAATACGCGCAATTTTAATTCGAACTTTGTTTTGCTTATAATAATTATAGAAAAGCGTCTCTGCCACACGTTTGCCCTCGTCATAACAAGAACGACCGCCCAAAATATTCACATTTCCCCAATAAGTTTCAGTTTGCGGATGAACAGTCGGGTCTCCATAAACTTCGCTGGTAGATGCTTGTAATATTTTTGCATTTACTCGTTTTGCCAAGCCCAACATATTAATTGCGCCCATCACAGAAGTCTTAACCGTTTTTATTGCATTATACTGATAATGCACCGGAGAAGCAGGACAAGCCAAATTATAAATTTCGTCAACTTCGGCATAAAAAGGCATGGTTACATCATGACGCACCATTTCAAAATAAGGATTATCCAGCAAGTGAATAATATTACTTTTGTTCCCGGTAAAAAAGTTATCTAAGGCAATAACTTCATTATTTTCTTTCAATAATTTTTCGCACAAATGCGAGCCGATAAAACCGGCTCCGCCTGTTATTAAAACTCTTTTCATATTTTTCGACCAATTCCCGTATATTCAAAACCATGTTCTTTTACTTCCTCCGGATCATAAATATTACGTCCGTCAATAATCAGCTTTTTACGCATAAGCTCTTCCATTTTTGCATAATCCGGCACTCGAAACTCGTTCCACTCAGTAACCAAAAGCAAGGCATCGGCATCTTTTAAAGCATCATTTTTATTTTCGGCATAATTAATAGAGTCGCCGAAAATACGTTTTGCTTCGGTCATGGCAACCGGGTCATAAGCATTTATAATGGCACCCGCTTTAAGCAATTTATTTATTAAAACTCGCGCCGGTGCTTCGCGCATATCGTCTGTATTCGGTTTAAAAGCCAAGCCCCACACTGCAATTTTCTTACCGCTTAATTCGCCCTTGTAGTAAGTGTATAATTTATTGTACAAAACAGATTTTTGTCGATTATTTACATCTTCAACGGCTTTTAATATGTCCAAAGAATAATTATTTTCTTCCGCCGTTTTAATGAGGGCTTTCACATCTTTTGGAAAGCAGGAACCGCCATATCCCGTTCCCGCATACAAAAACTGATAGCCTATTCTTGTATCGGCACCTATTCCTTTTCGAACATTCGTTACGTCAGCACCCACAATTTCGCATAAATTCGCAATATCGTTCATAAAACTAATCTTTGTTGCCAGCATAGAATTGGCAGCATATTTTGTCAATTCGGCAGAGGGAACATCCATAAATAAAATAGGATGACCGTTTAATACAAAAGGTTTGTATAAACGCTCCATAATTTTTTTAGCTTTTTCGGAACCCACTCCAACGACAATTCTGTCCGGCTTCATAAAATCTTGAATCGCATTTCCCTCTTTCAAAAATTCCGGATTTGAAGCTACGTCAAAATCAATATTTTTTCCGCGTTTTTTTAATTGCTCGCTAATTACTTTCTTTACTTTTTCAGCCGTACCTATGGGCACCGTACTTTTGGTAACAAAAACAAGGTAATCATTCATATTTTTTCCGACCTCTTCGGCAACTTGCAATACATAAGACAAGTCGGCACTACCGTCTTCATCCGGCGGAGTTCCTACCGCACTGAACACAACATCAAAATCATTGAGATTTCCTGCCAAATCGGTCGAAAACTTTAAACGACCGGCTGCCATATTTTTTTTTACCAATTTTTCAAGTCCCGGCTCATAAATTGGGATAATTCCCTTGTTTAATCCGTCTATTTTCTTTTTGTCGATATCAAAACAAACAACTTTTGAGCCTGTTTCGGAAAAGCATGTACCGGAAACCAAGCCGACATATCCGGTACCAACCACAGCTATATTCATAATTTTATTTTGAATTGTTTAAATTTCCGGACAAATATAGATTTTATTTTCGGCATACAATTTTTTTTTTGTTTAATGCAAAAGAAATTTTAGTAAAAAACTGTTATTTAAAAATTAAAGTTTAATTTTGCGGCTCGAAATTTATATTATAAATAATGTCTAACTTAATTAATTAAACTAAAAAATCAGAATGAACGAAGAATCTAAAGAACAAAAAAACATTGAAACTCCGCAAGAAGTAACAAATGTTGAAAAAGAAGTTGCAGAAGAAGTTAAAACTGCAAACGAAGAAGTAAAAGAAGAAAGCTCTAAAGAAGCAGAAGAAACTGCGACAAAAGAAGTTGAAATCCAAAATGCCTCAACATTAGACTTTGATTGGGACTCTGCCGATGAAGAGGATGAGTACTCCAAAGACCAAAGAGACCAATTACAAGATCTTTATTCAAAAACTTTATCAACTATTTCTGAAAAAGAAGTACTTGACGGAACTGTTATCGGAATAACCGACAAAGATATTGTTGTAAATATCGGTTATAAATCCGACGGAGTTATCAGCAAAAACGAATTCAGATATAATCCCGATTTAACAATCGGAGACACTGTTGAAGTGTATATCGAATCGCAAGAAGACAAAACCGGACAATTAATCTTATCCCACAAAAAAGCCAGAACCTTGCGCTCATGGGAAAGAGTTAATTCATCTCTTGAAAACGACGAAATTATTAACGGGTTCATTAAATGTCGTACCAAAGGCGGTATGATTGTAGATGTATTCGGAATTGAAGCATTCTTGCCCGGTTCGCAAATTGATGTTAAACCTATTCGCGATTACGACGCTTATGTAGGTAAAACTATGGAATTTAAAGTTGTTAAAATCAACAAAGAGTTCAAAAACGTAGTTGTTTCTCACAAAGCCCTTATTGAAGCTGAACTTGAAGAACAAAAAGCAAAAATTATTGAACAACTTGAAAAAGGACAAGTTCTTGAAGGTACCGTAAAAAATATTACATCCTACGGTGTATTTATTGACTTAGGCGGTGTTGACGGATTAATACATATTACCGACTTGTCTTGGGGACGAGTAAATCATCCGGAAGAAGTTGTAACGCTCGACGAAAAATTAAATGTTGTAATCTTAGACTTCGACGAAAGCAAAAAACGAATTGCATTAGGATTAAAACAATTGCAAGAACATCCTTGGGATTCGCTTGATGCCAACTTACAACCGGGCGATACCGTAAAAGGAAAAGTTGTCGTAATTGCCGACTACGGTGCATTTATCGAAATAAAACCGGGCGTTGAAGGACTTATCCACGTTTCGGAAATGTCTTGGTCGCAACATTTAAGAACAGCACAAGACTTCTTCAAAATCGGGGATATCGTTGAAGCACAAATTTTAACGCTTGAAAGAGAAGAACGAAAAATGTCTCTCGGTATTAAACAATTAAAACCGGATCCGTGGGAAAATATTGCTGAAAAATATCCGGTAGATTCAAAACATACGGCAAAAGTTAAAAACTTTACAAACTTCGGTATTTTTGTAGAACTTGAAGAAGGTGTTGACGGACTTATCCACATTTCGGATTTATCGTGGACGAAAAAAATCAAGCACCCTGCCGAATTTACGGAAATTGATGCCGATATAGACGTATGTGTACTTGAAATTGACCAAGAAAACAGAAGATTAAGCTTAGGACACAAACAATTAGAAGAAAATCCGTGGGATGTTTTCGAAACCTTATTCGGTATTGACACCGACCATGAAGGTACCGTTATAAAAATCGGAAACAGAGAAGCATTAATTGCAATGCCCTACGGAGTTGAAGCTATTTGCCCGATTAATCACCTGAAAAAAGAAGACGGAAGCATGCCGGTGGAAGATGAAAAAATAATGATTAGAGTTATTGACTTCCACAAAGATGCTAAGAAAATTGTCGTATCTCATTTAAGAACTTACAAAGAACGCAGTAAATCAGCCAAAACAAAAACAAACTATCAAATGGATATTGAAAAAACAACTTTGGGTGATATCAGCAATCTTTCTGAGCTAAAAGAGAAACTTAGCGGCGATAAAGAAGAATAATTAAAATTTTACGAATGAAAGATAAAAATCTTTCATTCGTTTTATATATTTTTACGTCTTATAAGTAAAACTTCTAATTATGGAAAAAAAGTATAATGTAATAAAAAAAGACAATCACACGGTAATTCAAGTATTGGCAAAAAAACTTGATACCAGCATTGCTCCGGCTTTTAAATCGGAATTAGTTATGATTGCCGGCAACGGAGAAAGCAATATGATTATAGATTTAAGCAATACCGAATATTGCGATTCTTCCGGCTTAAGTTCTATCTTAGTAGCAAACAGACTATGTAAAAACGGAAAAGGGCAGTTTGTTCTTTCCGGGCTGCAAAGTGCCGTAGAACGTCTTATTACCATTTCACAATTAGATTCTGTTTTGGAAATTGCGGACAATTTAGAACTTGCTGAACAAAAATTTAATGGCAAAAGCTAATGTCATTTAACATTACCATTTTAGGAAGCAGTTCTGCTTTACCGTCATATAAGAAATTTTCTTCCGCTCATGTAATTAATATTCATGAGCGTTTTTTTTTAGTTGACTGCGGCGAGGGAACTCAAATTCGTATCAGGCAATTTAAAATAAAAGCCTCTAAAATTAACCATGTTTTTATCTCACACCTACACGGCGACCATTTTTTTGGAATTTTCGGCTTAATTTCATCCTTTAATTTGTTGGGACGCAAAAATGATTTACATATTTACTCGCCCGGCGACTTACAAAAAATGGTATATACGGTAATAAAAAAACACGATTTAAAATTTAAACTTTTTTTTCACCGACTTCATACCGACACCAAAGAAGTTATTTATGAAAGCAAAAGCATTAAAATCAGTTGCTTTCCGCTAAATCACAGAATAGAAACCTACGGTTTTTTGTTTGAAGAAAAAATAAAAGAAAAAAACATAAATAAAGATGCCGTGCAAAAATACAATTTAGGTATTGCCGACATTATCAACATAAAAAAAGGTGCCGATTTTATTACAGCCTCCGGACAAATCATACCGAACAAAGAACTTACACAGCCCGAAAAAAAAGCTCGCTCATACGCCTACTGTTCCGACACAGCGTATGAACCGAAAATTATACCTTATATAAAAGGTGTCGATATTTTATATCACGAAGCCACTTTCACCGATGATTTGCGAGAAACCGCCGAAAAAACCGGACACTCTACCGCATCGGATGCCGCAAAAATCGCCTTAGCAGCAAAAGCCGGCAAATTAATTACGGGACATTTCTCCTCTCGCTACAAAAGTGCCGAGCCAATTCTGAAAGACGCAAAAAAAATATTTCCGGCAACCTCTGCTGCCGAAGACGGAGCAAATTTTACAATTCCCGTATCTTTTATCCAAGAAAATTGTTAATTTTACCTTTTCAAATCATTAAATAATAATATAAAATGAAAAAAATCATAATTTCTCTTGCAGTACTATTGGTATCTGCCGGCTCATTTGCCCAAAAAAAAGATAAAGCCGAATTTAAAGAATATGCACCCGGCTTTTATCAAAATTTTATTTTAAAAGATGTTCGCCACGTAAACGAAAATCTGAAACAAAAAAAAGTCAGTAAGCATTTTCAAATGCTGCAAACCGGTTATTCCATACCGGATAAAGTAAGCGATTACAAAAAAATATGGGCAAATCCGCCTATATCACAAGGAAATGCGGGGTCTTGCTGGTGCTATTCAACCGTTTCGTTCTTAGAAAGCGAAATATACCGACAAAGCAAAAAGAAAGTAAAACTATCGGAAGTTTATACCGTATATTGGGAATATGTAGAAAAAGCCAGAGGCTATGTTCAATCTCGCGGAACCTCTTTATTTTCGCAAGGTTCGGAGGGAAATGCCGTTACAAGGCAATGGAAAAAATACGGCACTATGCCCTACTCTGTTTATACAGGTTTAACAAACGGACGAAAATACCACTCCCATGAAAAGATGTACAACGAAATGCTTAATTATCTGAAATCGGTAAAAGCAGCCAACGCTTGGGACGAAAATGTGGTTATCGCAACCATTAAAAGCATTATGAATTTTCATATTGGCGAACCGCCAAGTTCATTCAAAGTGGACGGTAAAACATATACCCCAAAAAGTTATATGACCGACTATTTAAAAGTAAACCCCGATGATTATGTTGAAATTCTTTCATATAAACAAGAGCCTTACTGGAAAAAAGTAGAATATACCGTTCCGGATAATTGGTGGCACAGCAAAGAATATTACAATGTTCCTTTGGAAGACTTTATGAAAATAATAAAACAAGGAATTAAAAACGGCTACGGAATGAGTATCGGAGGCGATGTTTCCGAAGCAGGATTTTTAAGAAACACACAGGCTGCCGTTATTCCGTCATTCGACATTCCCTACCAATACATCGACGACAATGCGCGTCAATTCCGCTTTTCTAACGAAACAACTACGGATGACCACGGAATGCACTTAGTAGGCTACACCGAAAAAGACGGTTTTGATTGGTATTTAATAAAAGATTCAAGTTCCGGTTCACGTAATAATGACCAAAATGCACCCGAATTCGGTTATTATTTTTTCCGCTCGGATTACATCAAACTTAAAATGATGGGATTTACCATTCACAAAGATGCAGTTAAAAATATCTTAAAAAAATTCTAACCGAATAAACGATTTTTATTCTGTGTCCGAAAATTAATTTTTTCGGACACTTTATTTAGTACCGGTACAGTTATTGAAAGGAAAGCAAGAAAACGATTAACTTTAAAATGATTTAGCCTGAATTATTCAAGATTTTTTTAATGGCAACTGCAACTAAATAGCATATTTTAAAGTCTAAGGCATAATAAAACTTTTTAGAACCACGTTAAAACTGTAAAAAAATGATTAAGCAAATATTTCTTTTTTTAAGCTTATTAATAAGCATTCCCTCATTTGCTCAATGGGGCAATGAAAATACGGGAACTTTAAGTTCGGGTAAAGACGCACAAATTCAATGGGAGAAAAAAATCATTGATTTAGGCAAAATTAAGCAATTCAACCCGAAAGAAACAACATTTTCATTTAAAAATACCGGAGGCAAACCCATTGTAATAACCAATGCAAAAGGCTCATGCGGTTGCACGGATATTGAGTACCCGAAAAGTCCCATACTACCCGGCAAAGATGCCATAGTACTTGTTACCTATGATGCAGAAATGCTCGGAGTGTTCAACAAAACAATAACACTTACCATGAATATTGAGAACAGCACGCAAGTGCTTCATCTCAAAGGAACTGTTATAGAATAAAGGCCTCTTAATTCTTGCAAAATATTTCCGGCGAGATTTTTTTAATTTATTCTTTAAAAAATAAGTTTATATTTGTATTCAGATAAAAAATATTAATTTTTTATGGAATTATATTTTTTTTTCATCTTATTATTAAAATCAGAAAATATTATTTACTAATTAAAAAATTAAAATCATGAAATTTCAAAAACTTATTATGTCAGTTGTTGCTGTTTTCGCATTCAGTTTTATGAGCTACGGACAAGTTGAACCGGCAGAAGCCCCAATGTTCGGAAATGTAAGAGGTGTAAAATCCGCATTTAGTCATAACTTCGGAAAAGTAACCGGGAATGTACAATCGTATAATTTTAAAATAAAAAATACAGGTTCAACACCGATGCATATCATTGACATTAAATTACCGGAAAAAATAGGTGTTACAATCATTGACATGCACATTAAAGCCGGAAAAAGCGGTGTTATCATGGCAACTGTTGACCCGACTGTTATGGACAAAGGAATTTTTACCGAACAAATTATTGTTACGACCAAACAGCTTGATAAAGGAATTACAACAACAAAAGAAATCCCATTTGTTGTTGCCGGAGAAATAAAATAATTCAGGACAGGACATTACATTATTTTAATGCGGGTTAAGCAATAACTTTTATCTTCCCGAAACTAAAAGTTATTGCTTTTTTTATTTGTAAAAAGAAAAAAATAAATAAATTTGCAGTCCTAAAAAAAGCCCGGATGGCGGAATTGGTAGACGCGCATGGTTGAGGGCCATGTTCCGATCTTCGGAGTGCAAGTTCGATTCTTGTTCCGGGCACTTCATAAAATAAGTAATTGTTTGATTAGTATTAAAAAAGCCCCAATTTTTCAATTGGGGCTTTTTCTGTATCATCAAATGTATCTTAACCCTTACGCATCAATATTTGCATAAGTCGCATTTTCTTCAATAAAAGCTCTTCGCGGCGGCACATCATCCCCCATTAACATCGAAAATACTCTGTCGGCTTCGGCACCGTTTTCAATACTTACTTGTTGCAAAATCCGGGTTTCCGGGTTCATGGTTGTTGACCATAATTGTTCGGCATTCATCTCTCCCAAACCTTTATATCGTTGAATACTTACGCCGCTCTCTTTGCCCTTGCCAAGTTCTTCAATCGCTTGGGCACGTTGTTCTTCCGACCAGCAATATATTGACTGTTTGCCTTTTTTTACTTGATACAAAGGCGGAGTGGCAATATACAAATACCCTTGCTCGATTAAATCTTTCATATATCTGAAAAACAAAGTCATAATAAGGGTTGAAATATGGCTTCCGTCCACGTCGGCATCCGTCATTATAATAACTTTGTGATAGCGCAGTTTTTCCGTGTTTAAAGCTTTGCTGTCCTCTTCGGTACCAATGGACAAACCCAAAGCAGTAAAGATATTTCTTATTTCTTCACTTTCAAAAACCTTATGCTGCATGGCTTTTTCGACATTTAAAATCTTACCTCTCAAAGGTAAAATAGCCTGAAACTTTCGGTCTCTGCCTTGTTTTGCCGTACCACCGGCAGAATCTCCCTCCACTAAATAAATTTCGGTTTTTTCGGGGTCTCTGTCGGAACAGTCGGAAAGTTTACCCGGCAAACCGGCACCGCTCATAACGTTTTTGCGTTGCACAAGCTCTCTTGCCTTTCTTGCCGCATGTCTGGCTTGAGCTGCCAATATTACTTTTTGAACAATTTGTTTGGCATCTGCCGGATTTTCTTCCAGATAATTCCCCAGCATCTCACTCACCGCTTGGTCAACAACTTTGCTTATTTCAGAATTACCCAATTTTGTTTTTGTTTGTCCTTCAAATTGCGGTTCTTGCACTTTTACGGAAATAACCCCGGTTAAACCTTCTCTGAAATCGTCCCCGCTGATGCTAAATTTTAATTTATTCAACATCCCGGAAGTTTCCGCATAATTTTTTAAAGTTCTTGTTAACCCTCTGCGAAAACCGGTTAAATGCGTTCCGCCTTCATGCGTATTAATATTATTAACGTATGAATGAATATTTTCCGTAAAAGAAGTGTTGTATTGAAGTGCAATTTCAACCGGTACACCCTCTTTTTCCGTGGAAATATTAATTATCTCCGAAATCAAGGCTTCTCTGGTCTGGTCGAGATACTCAACAAATTCTTTTAAGCCTAATTTAGAATAAAAATGCTCGCTCAAATACGTGCCATCCTCATTCTTTGCCCGTTTGTCGGTAAGGCTTATGCTTATATTCTTGTTTAAAAAAGACAGTTCTCGCATTCTTGCCGCCAAAATATCAAAACGATATTCCTCAACAGTAAAAATACTTGTATCCGGGAAAAAGGTAATCTCGGTTCCGTGCTCTTCCGTATCGCCCACAATTTGAATATCCGACAAAGGTTTTCCAATGGCATACTCTTGACGATATATTTTTCCGTTTCTGCATATTGTGGCAATTAACTTGGTGGACAAGGCATTTACACAAGAAACACCCACTCCGTGCAATCCGCCGGAAACCTTATAACTGTCTTTATCAAACTTTCCGCCGGCATGAAGCACGGTCATTACAACCTCTAATGCCGATTTTCCTTCTTTTTCGTGAAAATCAACCGGTATTCCCCGTCCGTCATCTTTTACCGTAATTGAATTACCTTCGTTAATCTGAACACTTATATTCTTACAAAAACCCGCAAGCGCTTCATCTATCGAGTTATCCACCACTTCATAAACCAAATGGTGCAAGCCTCTTTCGCCCACATCGCCAATATACATGGCAGGTCTTTTTCTTACGGCTTCCAAGCCTTCAAGCACTTGAATATTATCTGCCGAATAGCTCTGATTACTGTTTTTTATATTATTTTCTTCCATATTCATTATTTTATTGCTCTCTTCACAAAGAGGGATGCGAATTTACAAATTTCTATTGACATAAGAAAATATACGAAAAAAAGTTTTAAACATTATAAAAAAGCTGAGAAGAATTAGCCCGCAGCACGCACTTATTTTGAACAATTATTATTTTTGCGCAAAAACAATTATGCAAAAAAACTATTGTTACGACTACCCTCGCCCGGCATACACGGCTGATTGTTTAGTATTTACGGAGCAAAAAGATAAAATTGTTCTTATTAAAAGAAAAAATCCGCCTTTTGAGAATAAGTGGGCATTGCCGGGCGGTTTTGTGAACCCGGACGAAAAAGGCATTGACGCCTGCAAAAGAGAACTTTTTGAAGAAACAAACATTATAGCCGACAAACTATTTTTGCTCGGCGTGTATGATACACCCGGCAGAGACCCGCGAGGCAGAACCATTACCGTTGTGTATTATACCTACTCGGAAGATGCCGAAAAACAAATGTCCGCAAAAGACGATGCTGCGGAAGTCCGTATTTTTTCAATACACAACTTGCCGGAATTGGCTTTTGACCATGCCGAGATTATTCGAGACGCAATTAACAGCAAGTAAAAATACTGCTTCGGTGAAAATATCTCCTATAATTTCAAATTACGCATTAACCATCATAGGCATCAGAAGCATTAATACATCTTCATTTTTTTCTTCAGATTCAAAAGGCAGCATAATACCGGCTTTTGAGGGGTCTGACAGTTCAAAAACAACTTCATCAGAACCGATATTCGACAAAATTTCCAACAAGAATAAAGATTTAAAGCCTATTTCCATATCATCGCCTTGATATTGGCAAGTTAAACGTTCGTGTGCGGAAATAGACAAATCAATATCTTGGGCTGAAACAGAAATTTCATTTTCTTTCAAATGCAGCTTAATAAGGTTGCTGGCTTGGTTTGAAAATACCGACACACGTTTAATCGTATTGTATAAATCGGCTCTGTTTATGATTAACTTATTGGGATTATCCGTAGGAATAACCGATGCGTAATTCGGATATTTTCCTTCCGTTAGGCGGCATATTAATTTCATTTGCCCAAATGCAAATACGGCATTTTTGTTATCAAATGAAATATGCACTTCATTTTCTTCCGATGCAAGCAGTCCTTTTAACAAGTTTGCCGGTTTTTTCGGCAAGATAAAAGAAGCCTCTTCTTGTTCGTTCTTGACATCGGTTCGCTTATATCTTACAAGTTTATGCGAATCGGAAGCCACAAAGGTGATGTCCTCTTGGGTGATTGAAAAATATATTCCGTTCATCACGGGACGCAACTCGTCGTTAGCCGTTGCAAAAACGGTTTTATTAATTCCACTGTCCAACAACTCAGCCGTTAAGGGAATAGAAGTCATGGCATCGTTTGTCAATTCCGCATATTTGGGATATTCATCTGCCGGCGAACCGACAATGTTAAATTTACCGTTTTCAGATAAAATAACCGTATTCAAATTTTCGGTATCGATTTCAAAAGTCAGCGGTTGTTCCGGAAATTCTTTTAAAATATCCAATAATCTTTTTGCTTCCAAAGCAATTTTACCGTTACCTTCGGTATTATCCAACTCGATTTTTGTTACTAAGGTAGATTCTAAATCGGATGCCGTAAGCGTTAACTCATTATTATCCAAATCAAACAAAAAACTGTCTAAGATAGGAATGGTAGATTTTCCGCTGATTGCTTTACTTATTTTTTGCAAATGTGCCGATAATGTCGAACTGGAAACAATAAATTTCATGACTGTATTTATATTTTAATTATAAAAACGCTAAATTAGATATTTTTAGTTTCTGTACAATATGCCGGTCTGTTTTTTTTACGCTATTATTACTAACATTTTTTTAACATCTTATTAAAAGGTTTTCAACAATTGGGTCGCAGTGCTCTGTATTGCAGGCAAGTTCCCGAAAAAATCAGCTGATAGCACCCCACCGTTTATGCCCCGACATTAATCGACCTAATTGTCGCCGCAAAATGGAATTTTCGTCTTTTTTAAGCTCGGGGTCGTCCGATAAAATATTTTCGGCGGCAATACTCACTGTTTCCAGAATCTTATAGTCCTTGCTTAAATCCGACAATTTAAGTTCAAAAGGAATGCCGCTTTGTCGGGTGCCTTCGGTATCGCCGGGACCTCTGAGTTTCAAATCAACTTCGGCAATTTTAAAACCGTCATTACTCTCAACCATAGTTCTGATACGTGTTTTTGCATCGCTCGACAACTTATACGAAGTCATTAGAATGCAATAGGATTGTTCCGCCCCCCGCCCCACTCTGCCGCGCAGTTGGTGCAATTGCGACAAACCGAACCGTTCGGCACTTTCAATAATCATAACACTTGCATTGGGAACATCTACGCCCACTTCGATTACGGTTGTGGCAATCATAATTTGAGTGATGCCTTTTGCAAAAAGCTGCATGGACTTTTCTTTTTCTTCGGGCTTCATTTTTCCGTGCAAAACACTCAATGCGTATTTCGGCGGCGGAAATGCCCTGCTGATGCTTTCAAGACCGTCTTCCAAATCTTTGTACTCGAAATTTTCCGATTCGGTAATTAAAGGATAAACAATATATACCTGCCTGCCGGCTTCTATTTGCTCTTCAATAAATTTAAAGACTTGCAATCTTTTTGCGTCATAGGAATGCAGCGTTTTTACCGGTTTTCTTCCGGGGGGCAATTCGTCAATAACCGAAACATCCAAATCGCCGTAAACAGTCATTGAAAGTGTTCGCGGAATGGGTGTTGCCGTCATCACAATTACATGTGGCGGGCGGGTGTTTTTTTTCCACATTTTAGCCCTTTGCGCCACCCCGAAACGATGCTGTTCGTCAATAACGACCAAACCCAAGTTCTTAAAAATTACCGTATCCTCAATTAAAGCATGCGTCCCAATGAGTATATCAATTTCGCCCGTCTGCAATTCTTTGTGCATGATTTTTCTTTCGGATTGTTTTGTAGAACCGATAAGCAGGGCAATATTTAAGCCCATGCCCTCCGTTAGTTTTTTCAATGTTTTATAATGTTGCCTTGCCAAAATTTCGGTAGGTGCCATCATGCTTGCTTGAAAACCGTTGTCCAAAGCAATAAGCATCAACATTAAGGCAACCAAAGTTTTGCCGCTGCCGACATCGCCCTGCAATAAACGATTGGATTGTTTGCCCGAAGCAAAATCTTTGCGAATTTCTTTTATTACGCGTTTCTGTGCCCCGGTGAGTTCAAAAGGCAGTTTTTCTTTGTAGAAGCTATTAAAATTACGCCCTACTTCCGAAAAAACATAGCCTTTATATTTTAATTTTCTACCGAATTTTCTTTTTAAAATGTTTAATCGAATATAAAAAAGTTCTTCAAATTTTAAGCGATAAATTGCCCTTTGCAAAATTTCGGGATTTTTCGGAAAATGAATATTGACAATTGCTTCGTGAAAGGGAAGCAAATTATACTTCTTAACAAGATAAGCCGGCAGTGTTTCCGGAATTGGGTTTTCCAAGTTTTCAAAAATCCCGGCAATTATTTTTCTGAAAACCTTTGAGGTAATATTTTTCTTTGCAAGTTTTTCCGTAGAAGAATACACGGCTTGCAAGGCAGAACTTGTTTTTTTATTAAAATCTTCGGGTTTATCAATTTCGGGGTGTGCAATATTAATTTTTCTGCCATAACGGGCAGGCTTGCCGAAAACAATATATTCTTTGCCGGAAACAAGGCTTTCTTTAATCCACTTAACACCCTTAAACCAAATCAGTTCAAGGCTCCCGGTTCCGTCTGTTAATTGTGCCGTTAAATAGGTTTTTCTGCCGCTGCCCTTGGTACGAAAATCCGAGATTACACCTTTTACCTGAATATTCGGCATATTTTCGGAAACTTCCGAAAGTTTATAAAATCGTGTACGGTCAATATACCTGAACGGAAAATGAAAAAGCAAATCCTCAGCAGTAAAGATATTAAGCTCTTTGTTTAAGAGTTCGGCTCGTTTTGGACCAACGCCTTTTAAAAATTGTATGTTATTACCAAGCTCTTGCAAATAAGTTCTCTTACAAAATTTTGCAACTTAGAACATTCGTTCTTTTTTCAGTACCAATCCGCCGGTTTGCTCCACCCAAACAATAATATTTTGCCCTTTTTGTATTCGGTTTATAAAATGCGGAGCCGCCGCATAAAAACTTTTAATACCCTCTTTTCGAGCTTTTTCTTTATCTGTGATAAAGGTCGAAAATTCTTTTAGCCGAGCATAATAGCTGTCTTTGTCCAGTCCGTATATTTCATCGTCTTTCCGGTGAAATATATAAGGTATCCCGTCGGCATCCAGCATTTGAAGTTTTATGCCTTTGTCTTTCGGCACTTCTTCCGTAAAAATCATATAAGGCAGGACAAGATTTACCTTATTGCCCGCTTCAATTTCCGAATAATCAAAATTCATGACATAATTCAAAAAATAAATATCACGCCCCTTAATCTCAATTGATTGCGTTTCCGGCAAATAATCCTCTAATTTGTAATCATAAAAAAACACTTTCAACTTGGTTGTATTATCGACATAATTCACATCTTCAATATGAAGCTTTGCCACAATATAACTTTTATCGAGATTTTTTACGACCGTTTTCAATTCTTTAATTCTTTTTTCATTTTCCACATAGTTATCTATGGTAGAAAAAGCGTTGGAAAGCCCCACAATGCCAAATAAAATTAAAAACACCCCGAGCAATACGGGCAATTTGCTTATAATTCCCATAAAAGCTTTTATAATTTCACTGAAAAAAATATAGATGCTTTCAAAAAAAGGAGGTCTTAAATTTCGGCTTATTGCTTCATGGGCAAGTTTGCGTACTTTTAAGGCATTATAGACCGTAAAGAGCAAATACAAAATAAGAAAAAGCAACATAAGCATAAAGCCTGTTTTTGTTGTGAAAAGATAGAGAATAAAATCAGAAACCGGTTTCAAAAACCAATTAATTTTTTGCAATATTTCTTGTGAGTTATCCATAAGCATTCAATTTTTTTATTAATCTTCCAGTACTTCAATTCCGCCTTTTGTGTGCACAACAATTTTATATACATGATTGACCTTAAACTCGTTTAATTTTGCAATATCCTGCACCATACTTCCATAGATGCCCTCAACATCTTCGGTGTCACCGGCTTTAATTTTTTCAAAAAGTGTGCTCAACAAATCCATATACGCATCGTCGGCTCCGTTTATGCCCATTGTTTGCGGAAAACCATGGTCATCATAATATTTAAACAGTGAAATTCCTTGTTTTGCCGGAATTGAGTTGGTAAACATCTTAACGGGAAAAGCAATATTCTGCGCTTCTTTAATCGGCACAACAGTAAAATCAAAAGACAGCTCTTGTCCTCGCAAACTTATCGTATCGGCAGTAAATTCAACAGAATCTTGGTCGTAGAATTTAATTACAAACTTTATATTTGCCGTATCTTTTTCTAAAATTTTAAAACGTATCGGAATTGTTTCCTTTTTTAAGAAGTTGATTTTATCTTCCAATTGCACAATCTGTTTTTCTTGCTTTTCGGTTAAGTAATCAAATCCAAAATAGGCAACTGCGGCAATTATGCCGACTACAACTATTCCAAGTAAAATTTTTCCTTTCATCTTTTTATGTTTTGTATATTATTAAAATCTGTCAAATTGTGTTTTTAACTCATAATTCATAACTCATTACTAAACAAGTACTTTTAATTGGTCGTATGCTAAGGCAATATTTTTCGGCAAAGCCTTAATATCTTCATGCTCCGGGCTTAAATCATGCCCTATATGCGTAAGCAATGCTTTTTTCGGTTTTAATTCTTCTATAATCTCAACTGCTTCGCTCAAACTGAAATGCGAAATATGTTTTTTTCGTCTTAAAGCATTAATTACAAGCAAATCTAGATTTTTTAATTTTTCTTTTTCGCGTTTGCTAATATAACTCATATCCGTAAGATAGGCAAAATTTTTTATTCTATAACCAAAAATCGGTAATTGCATGTGCATCCCCCTAACCGGCATAACGGAAATGCCGCCGATGTCAAAGACATTATTATCAATGACCTTAAAAACTATTTTCGGAATGCCGGGATAGTCTTTACGTTCTTCAAGATAGGCAAAATCTCTTGTTCTCAACAAATTACAAACCCGCTCTTCGGCATAAACATCCATAGGCTTTTGTTGCAAATAGTTAAAGACACGCACACCGTCTAATCCGCTGATATGGTCTTTATGCTCATGCGTTAATAAAACGGCGTCTAATTTTCGCACCTTTTCGCGCAGCATTTGCTCTCTGAAATCCGGACCGGCATCAATGAGAAGCGTGCAATTTTCAGTACGCACAAGAACCGAACTTCGCAAACGTTTATTTTGAGGATTTGCTGATGTACAAACTTCACAATCGCACCCTATTAAAGGTACGCCCTGTGATGTTCCGGTGCCGAGAAAAGTTATTTCCACTATTTTTATTTATTTTGGTAGAATTTCTGCGAAATTATTACTTTTGATATTCTTTTCAAAGTAATTGCTCTATTTTAGTTGAATGAACATAAAAGTTTACATATTTTTAGTCTTGTTTTTTGGCTGCAAAGCCCTATTTTCTCAAATTAAAATCGGAGGTAAACCGTATAGTTTCAGCAATATATCAAAATTAAAATCGCAAAAAAAATTACCGACAATTTATTTGCCTGCACAAAATAATAAAAGTTTAACTTATGAAGCCGAGCGCAATAGCACCAAAGACAAGCCTTTTCAATTCGGCAAAAATATAAAGATAGACCTTAATGTAAAAGAACTTGCATTAAAAGAGCAATTGCCCAAAGGCAAATTATACCGTTTAAAAATCATTTCAAAAAATGCTTTAACGCTGAATCTTACATTCTCAAAGTTTAAAATTCCCAAGCATGCGCTTTTATACATCTATAATGCCGAAAAAACGGATGTAATCGGCGGTTTTACATCTAAGAATATGCAAAAAGGCGGCAGGTTTTCAACCGGCTTGCTGAAAGGCGATGCTATTGTCATTGAATATTATGAACCCGATTTCGCCGATTTTTCGGGAACGCTTATACTCGGCAGAATCACGCACGGGTTTAGGGATATACCTTTTACCGGTAAAGGTTTTGGAAGTTCGGGGAGCTGCAATATGAATGTTGCTTGCGACGATGCGCTTCCTTACAGCAAGGAAGTTAACTCGGTGTGTATGCTTTTAACCGGCGGCAGCGGTTTTTGTTCGGCAGCCTTAATCAACAATACAAAATCGGACGGCAAACCTTATATTCTAACGGCAAACCATTGTTATGAAAACCCGGAAGATTTGGTTTTTATGTTTAATTGGCAAAGTGCGCAATGCGAGAACCCTGCGGTATCGCCAAGCCACGATGATTTATCGGGAGCCGTGCTTCGTGCCCGCAATCCCGAATCCGATTTTTGCCTTTTTGAGCTAAATGATATTCCGCCCTATTCATATAATGTGTATTATGCCGGTTGGAACCGGGAAGAAAATCCGGCTTCAAAAACTGTTTGCATTCATCATCCGCGCTCCGACATAAAAAAAATATCCTTTGACGACGACACTTGTGTTTCCGACAGCTATTTGGGACAAACCGGCTTAGCCGAATCGTACTGGAAAGTTATTTGGAACCGAAACACAACGACCGAAGCCGGTTCGTCGGGTTCGCCATTGTTTAATCAAGACCATAAAATAATCGGGCAACTGCACGGTGGTTTTGCCTCATGCTCAAACCCTTTGGAGCCGGATTGGTTCGGAAAATTATCTTACTCCTGGGATGGCAATACATCTGCAAGTCGTTTGAAAGATTATTTGGATCCGCTAAACACCGGAGTTTATGAATTTGAAGGCTATGACCCCAATGTTCCTTTGGCAAATATTGATGCACAAGTTTTAATGATTAATGCGCCAAAAACAAATTATTTCGGTGCGCAGCGTTTTAAACCCTCCGTAACAATCCGCAACAGAGGCAATACTCCCCTAACAGAAATAAAAATATCCTATCAAGTCGATAAATCCGCCATTATCAACAAAAATTGGTTCGGCACATTGGCAACCGGCGAAATTGACAGCGTGGAGTTTGATGAAATTGCATTAAATTTTTCCGAACATCATATAAAATTTTGGACCTCCGCACCCAATGGTATAAATGACGAATATCTGCACAACGATACGCTGCAAAAAACATTTTATATCTATGAAACTGTTTTTTTTGATGATTTTGAAACTGCCCAAACTTGGGATTTATGCGGCGAATTTCAAATTGCTTCGCCACAAGGCTTAGGTGGCGAAAAAGGCTATCCTGACCCGAAATTTGCCTATTCCGGCACACAAGTTCTCGGAACCGATTTAAGCGGCATGGGAAAACATCCGGGCGATTATGAAAACAATCTCGGATATGATGATACCTATGCCATATCTCCGCTTATTGATTGCCGAAATTATGAGAACTGTTTATTGACTTTTGTGCGTAAATTGGGGGCGGATAAATACAAATATGACAAGTTCACTATTCAAATAAAAAGCGACAGCTGCAATTGGAAAAAACTTTGGAGAAATAAAAACACCCTTATCAAGGACAGTGTTTGGACAAAACAGTTTTTTGATATTTCTGATATTGCGGACAGAAAAAGGATAAGAATAAAGTTTACGGCGGGTCCAACAAATCATGCCGACCAGTATTGCGGTTGGAATATTGATGATTTTATGCTTGCCGGAACCGCAATAAAAAACACGAAACCCTCCGTTAATAGCGATATTTTGCTCTATCCAAACCCCGCAAAAGATTTCTTTTATCTTGAATTTAATACAGACAAAACAATAGATTTTGCAGACATACTCATTGCCGATTTATCGGGAAGAATTATCGTAAAGAAAAGGATACCGGCACAAGAGTTGAAAAATATTGCCGGCTCACAATCAAACAAAAAACTGCTGAAAATTGATTTACCGAAACATAAAAAAGGCATTTTTACGGTACAAGTAAAAACAAATACAGAACATGCCGCTTTTAAAATTTTATTGAAAGATTAAACAATATGGACAAAAAAGGGAAACTCTATTTAATACCGACAACTTTGGGTGAAAGCGAATTACAATCCGTAATACCGTCAAAGGTGCTTCAACGGATTGAAGATTTGCATTTTTTTATTGTAGAAAATATAAGAACTGCCAGACGTTATATTCGCAAAGTGTCAAAGACAAAAAACATTGATGCACTCACATTTTTTGAACTGAATAAACATACTCCGGCAGAAACAATCGGCTCTTTTTTGCATCCTTGTTTTGAGGGGCATTCTGTCGGCATATTGTCCGAATCGGGCAACCCCGGCATTGCCGACCCCGGCGCATCAATTGTAAAAATGGCACATTTGCGCGGTATTGATCTTGTACCCTTAACCGGACCGTCCTCCATATTGCTTGCCTTAATTTCGTCCGGCATGAACGGTCAAAATTTTGCCTTTAACGGCTATCTGCCTATTCAAGACAATGAGCGGGTAAAAAAAATTATTTTTCTGGAAAAAAGAAGCAAAACAGAAAAACAGACACAAATATTTATAGAAACCCCTTTTCGAAATATGAAAATGTTTGACACCATTTTAAAAACATGCAAAAACAACAGCTTGCTTTGCATTGCTTCGGAAATAAGTTGCGAAAATGAATACATAAAAACAAAAACCGTGGCGGAATGGAAAAAGGAAAAACCGCAATTAAATAAACGACCCACAGTGTTCCTGCTTATGGCACAATGATGAGTTATAAATTATGAACGGCGCAGCCCTCACGCAAGTAATTATGAATTGCTTTTTATAAAAACCTTACATTTTAATTCGTAATTTTTAATTTCTAAGGAGAGGGCTGCGCCGTTCAATCTCCCTACACCCTCTTCTCCAAGAGGGAATTTGCTATTTGCAAAAAATCATGAAAACCGTAAAAGTCTTGAAATGCGGGTTAATTATGAAACTCTAAACGATTATTATGTGCATCAATGATAATGCGTGAATCTTTTTGCAGTTTTTCCGCCAAAATCTCTTTTGCCAATTCATTAACGACTTCTTTTTGCAAAACACGTTTTACGGGTCTTGCGCCAAACTGCGGTTCATACCCTATTTCCGATAAATAGTTTAAAGCATTATCTGTTAGTTCCGCATTAATATTATTTTCTTTTAACATCTTATTAATATGTTCAAATTGCAGTTGCACAATTTGTTTGATTTCCTCTTTTGTCAAAGGCGTAAACATAATTATTTCGTCAATGCGATTTAACAACTCCGGTCTGATTGTTTTTTTGAGCAAATCAAAAAGTTCCGTTTTTGTTTTTTCAATAGTTGCGGTATCATGTGCCGACTCGACTGTCGAAAAATTCTCTTGAATTAAGTGCGAGCCGAGATTTGAGGTCATAATGATTATCGTATTTTTAAAATTAACGGTTCTGCCTTTATTGTCCGTAAGTATGCCGTCATCTAAAACTTGCAGCAAAATATTAAACACATCGGGATGGGCTTTTTCAATTTCGTCCAACAAAACAACCGAATAGGGTTTTCTTCGGACTGCTTCGGTCAGTTGTCCGCCTTCGTCATAGCCCACATATCCGGGAGGTGCCCCGATAAGTCTCGACAAAGAATGCCGTTCTCTGTATTCGCTCATATCAATGCGTATCAAACTGTTTTCGTTATCAAAAAGATACTCGGCTAAGGATTTTGCCAGTTCGGTTTTCCCCACACCGGTAGTCCCCAAGAAGATGAAAGAACCTATAGGCTTTTTAGGATTTTGCATACCCGCACGACTGCGCCTTACGGCATTTGCAACAGCCGTAATTGCTTCGTCTTGACCAATAAGGCGTTTGTGCAACTCATCTTCCAAAGCCAATAGCTTTTCCTTGTCGCTTTTCATCATCTTGCTGACAGGGATATGAGTAAGACTTGATACAACATCGGCAATATCATCGGAATCGACCTCTTCTTTCAACAAAGAACCTTCGGCTTGCAATTGCGACAATTCTTTTTTGAATGTTTCAATTTTGGTATTTTCATCTTTTAATTTGCCGTATCTTAATTCCGCCACTCTTTCGTAATTGCCTTCTCTTTCGGCTTGCAATGCTTCTGTTTTTATATCTTCAATAGCTTTTTTGCTCGACTGAATGGCATCAATCATGTCTTTTTCCGCTTTCCATTTTGCACTGACCGATGCAAGCTGCTCTTGCAAGTTGGCAATTTGCTTGTTCAAGCTCTCGGTTTTGTCGGCTTTATTTTCACGCTTAACGGCTTCTCGCTCAATTTCCAATTGCCGGATTTTTCGATTCACATCATCAATTTCTGCCGGTACCGAGTTCATTTCCAAACGCAGTTTAGATGCCGCTTCATCAATTAAGTCAATGGCTTTATCGGGCAAAAAGCGGTCGCTTATGTAACGTTGCGAGAGTTTCACGGCAGCAATAACCGCATCATCCGTTATTCTTACCTTATGATGTGTTTCGTAGCGTTCTTTTAAACCTCTTAAAATGGATATGGCATCGGCGGTGTTCGGCTCGTCCACCAGCACAATTTGAAAACGTCTTTCAAGGGCTTTATCCTTTTCAAAATATTTTTGATATTCATTTAAGGTTGTGGCTCCTACGGCACGTAATTCGCCGCGTGCCAATGCCGGTTTTAATATGTTTGCCGCATCCATGGCACCTTCGCCTTTGCCGGCACCTACCAAAGTGTGAATTTCGTCTATAAACAATATGATTTCTCCTTCGGAAGCAATGACTTCTTTCACAACCGATTTTAAACGTTCCTCAAATTCGCCTTTGTATTTTGCGCCGGCAATGAGTGCCCCCATATCCAAAGAAAAAATTTGTTTCGACTTTAAGTTTTCCGGGACATCGCCGCTCACAACTCTGTGTGCAATGCCTTCGGCAATAGCCGTTTTGCCCACACCGGGTTCGCCGATTAATATAGGATTGTTTTTTGTGCGGCGCGATAAAATTTGTAATACGCGTCTTATTTCGTCATCGCGTCCTATTACGGGATCTAACTTTCCGTTTCGGGCAAGTTCATTGTAATTTACGGCAAATCGGTTTAAAGAATTATAGGTATCCTCTGCGGTTTGGCTGTCGGCTTTTGAACCTTTTCGCAATTCATCAATCGCTTTTGTCAAGTCCTTTTTGCTCATTCCGGCATCTTTTAAAATTTGCGATACCTTATCGTTTGCTTCAAAAATAGCCGTGAGAATGCTTTCGGTTGAAACGAATTTGTCGCCGCGTTTTTCGGATATCTTTACGGCATTTTGCAAAACCGTATGCCCCGAAGAGGACAAATAGTTCTCGGAACCGCCCGATACTTTCGGAAAAGAATTGATATGATTATCAATAACAAGCGCCAAATTATTGCTGTTAATGCCGCATTTATTAAAAATATAGTTGCTGATATTTTCGGCAACTTCAATAAGGCCTTTAAGCAAATGGGCAGGCTCAATGCTTTGATGTCCTTTTGCTTTGGCAATTTCAGAAGCTCTTTGTATGGCTTCTTGTGATTTTATGGTGAAGTTTGTCAAATTCATAATCTTTATTTTAAGGTTTTCCCAATGAAGTCTTCAAATTTGAAACCTTTATTGTTTATGGTATAAAATGACAGTATAAACCTTAACATAAATGTCAAGATGTTAGCCACGATAAAATTTACAATGACAAACTGTCTTTTTGCATTCTTGAAAAAGATATTTTGTTATGAATGAAATTTTTTATTTACCTTTACGCTTGTTTCTAAAAATCATTAAATATGGAAAGTCTCAGCTTTGATATTTTGTTTGAAAACAATAAAGAATGGATTGATGAAAAATTAGAAAATGATGCTAATTACTTTAAAAAACTATCTAAAGGACAAGCACCGAAATATTTAATGATTGGATGCTCGGACAGCAGAGTGCCAATTACGTCATTAATCAAAGCAGAACCGGGCGAGGTTTTTATTCATCGAAATATCGCCAATCAGGTAAACTTAAACGATATTAATCTTCTCTCCGTATTGGAATATTCCGTTAATTATTTGCATGTTAAGCATATTGTCATTATCGGTCATTATAATTGCGGCGGAATTGCGGCAGCGGTGGACGGCGTTGACCAAGGTTTGATTGAAAATTGGGTGGCACCTGTTAACGAACTGTATCACAAGCATAAAGAGGAATTGGAAGCCATTACGGATAATCATGCAAAATGCGACCGATTATCGGAAATAAATGTCGTGGAACAAGCGCATAACATTATTAAAACACCCATTATGCAAAGATCTTTTCAAGCCGGGCATTTTCCCAGAGTGCATGCTTTGATGTTTAATATCTATACCGGAGAAATTTTACCGATTGATATTCAGAAAAACGAACTTGTAAAAAACGGTTTTTTGCCGGAAAACTATTAAAATAATTATGAATGATAAATGATGAATGAACGGCGCAGCCCTCACGTAAGTAATGATGAACGATGAGAATTAAAAGGTAAAAGTAGGTACACCATATATTGTGTCCGATTTTTTCCGGTTTTCATGGTTTTTGGCAAATAGCAAATTCCCCCTTGGAGAAGAGAGTGTAGGGGGATTGATTTTGCTATTGACAATCGACTAAAAAGTTAAAGATTAAAACACTGATAAAAAATAATTTACAATTAAATATTGACCTTTAAAAATTATAAAAATAAACATATGAAAAAAATAAGATTGTTCAGTTTGCTTATCCTTTTTTTATCTGCGAGCATAAATTTAGGTTTTGCCCAAGAAGCCAACAAGGGCATTGATTTTAAAGAACTTGATTCGTATTTGGCAAAATCTCTTAAAAAATGGAAAATTCCCGGAATGGCGGTTGCCGTGGTGCAAGGCGACAGCATTGCCTTTGCAAAAGGCTACGGTATCAGAGAATATGGAAAAGCCGACAAGGTGAACACAAAAACCTTATTTGCTGTTGCTTCAAACACAAAATCTTTTACAAGTGCCGCTTTATCTCAATTAGTGGATCAGGGAAAAATCCGGTGGGACGATAAAGTCATTGATTATTTGCCTTGGTTTAGAATGTATAACAATTATGTCAGCGGCGAAATGACAATTAAAGATTTACTGTGTCACCGAAGCGGATTAAAAACATTCAGCGGCGATTTATTATGGTACAAAACAAACTATTCGCAAGATGAAGTAATAAAACGTGCAAGATATTTAAAACCGGAATACGGGTTCCGAGCACATTACGGATACTCGAATATCTTATTTTCCGCTGCCGGCAGAATTATTCCCGAAATTACCGGAGAAACATGGCATGATTACATAAAAACACATTTTTTTAAACCCTTGGGCATGAGCTCCTCATTCCTTTCCGTGAAAGACATTTGTAAGCAAAAAAATGTTGCCATACCGCATCATGTCGAATTTGGCAAAAAACCTTTACCCATAAAGTATATGGCTTGGGATAATGTGGCTCCGGCTGCCGCCATTATATCCAATGTGGAGGATATGAGCAAATGGCTTATTATGCAAATGAATGACGGCATATTTAAAAAGGATACGCTTTTAAGTAAAAAACAACTGTATGAAATGCACTCGGCACAAACGCCGGATAATTTAAATAGAGGCTGGGCGCGTTTTTTCCCGGAACAACATTTTAATGCCTATGGTTTGGGCTGGTCCGTGTTTGATTACAGAGGCGTTAAAGTGGTCAATCATTCGGGCGGTGCCGACGGGATGATTTCGCAAACCATGATTGTTCCCGAAAAAAAGTTCGGAATTGTAATTCTGACAAACAGTGTCAATTATTTGCCGACCGCATTGATGTATTATCTCTTGGATGATTATTTCGGGAAACCGGAAAAAGATTGGAGTGCTTTTTATTTAGATGTAAAAAAATACATTGATAATTTGGATAAAGAAGATAGAAAAAAAGCCGAAAAAGCACGAAATAAAAAAACAAAACCGAGCTTGCCTTTAAAAGAATACTGCGGCACATACAGCGGTGATTTGTACGGTTCCGTTAAAGTTACGCTTGAAGACAATGCCTTGGTTTTGGATTTTTTACCTTCGGAAACATTAATTGGCGACTTAAAACATTGGCAGTACGAAACCTTTAGCATAAAACTTAGAAATACTCCGACTTTGCCCGAAGGAACAGTGCATTTTCTTATCGGAACCGACGGCAAAGTGGAAGAACTGAAAATTGATATTCCAAACCCGGACTTTGATTTTACGGAATTAATATTAAAAAAAGAATTTTAGAGGAAACGCTGCATAGAAAACAGCTTTAAGGGAATGTAAATTCGATAATGTATTTTGCCAAAAAAGAATTGTTTTTTGCCTTATCACGCATTATTACGAATGCTATTTTGCGGGAACTAAGAAATCTATTCCAACTTTTGCATCTTCTATAAAGATAAAGTCAGCATTTTAGTTTTACTTAAAAAAGTCTCGAAATGCCGATAATTTCAGAATGACTTATATAAGACATTTTTGATAATTCTTTTATCCTCCCCCTCAGGTAAAGACGCAACAAACTGTTCTACTGTAACTTCAGGCCGATTCTCCGGTATAACACTAACAACTTCAGGACAATTAGGGTCATACTCCATAAGACTTGTTTTCCCATTACCTAAAGTAGATATTCTCTTATATATTAATTTATCTCTGTACTCTCCTGCAAGTTCATACAATACTTCTTTTCTTGGTAGTGTCCACATAAGTGTGTCTCGAGCGAAAAAAGTTTTCAATAATTTAACAAGTCTCGTGTCAAAATTTATCGTTTATTTTTCATTAATTTTTC
>PDWI01000963.1_pt1 | contig 46392 bp, 36 predicted proteins | sample 1430891 | NCBI WGS metagenome assembly PDWI01 (sample SAMN01162508, study PRJNA174530) | Oral metagenome, whole genome shotgun sequencing project. | biome: Marine environment; feature: Marine mammal; material: Swab sample of the gingival sulcus; isolation source: swab sample of gingival sulcus...
TGTTCTTCTAAAATAGAAGATTTAATGGAAGAGAGAGTAGAAAAATATGAAGAAAAATTAGAAAAAATAAAAGACCAAGCAGATGAAGAAATAAGTAGCTTTGAAGATGCTATGGAAGATGTTTTAAAGAAATTTTAAAAAAATTCCTCGATTTGAGTTTGTTTCAGAATAAAAAAAGTCGCCTATATTGCTATAAGCGACTCAAAGAGGTTAGACTTTTATTTATTCTACTAGCCCCTGAAGGGAGATCACATAGATCCCCTCTTCCAAGTTTTCTTCCATAAGGACAACGATGTGTTGTCCTATAAACCCTTTCGGGTCATATCCAGTTCTTCTGGAAGACAGGAGAACTTGTCCGTTTACGGACAGAGTGAATGTCTCAGAAGAGATATTCACTTGAACTTTTTCTTCACAGAGTTCCTTTGAGAACTCTGTGTTTCTGCGAGCTATAAAGCTCGCTGATTGTCCGCAAAAGCCTACTAGGCTTACACGTTGGCGGTGATATGTATCACCACCAAAAGAAAGAGAAAAAGAAAGAGAAAAGAATAAAAAGAATAAAACCTTTTTCATAATACACCTCCTATGGTGTTTATGTTAATGAAATCCAAACAGAGCATATATTTTGATGCCTGATTGGAACCAAATTGCTTTCAGTAATAATGTGACTGTAATATAAGTTACAACACATATTTCTTACTCGCATAAATAGTCTATCATTTTTTTTTTTAATTTGTCAAGGTATTTTTATAAAAATTTACAAAAACCTGAAAAAACTATTGATTTTGAAAACAATACGCGTATTATATTCCCTGTTTCCATGATTATTGGAGGCGCTTTTATAATCGTGTGAAGAAGAATCTTCTTTTATACTGCATCTCTTATACTTTTTTTATTATGCACGCAATTATCGATCCTATTCTAGAATTTTTTGGGACACTGGGCTATCTCGATATTTTTATTTTGATGACGATAGAATCATCAGTTTTCCCATTTCCATCAGAAATAGTCATGATACCAGCCTGAGTATATGCAGCCAGTGGAAATATCAATCCATTTCTTGCCACTCTTGCCGGATGACTGTGATCAATCGTTGGAGCACTCTTTAATTACTATGTTATCGGACGCTGGCTTGGACGACCATTTTTGAAAAAATATGGAAAATATGTCTTCGTTCCAGAAGAAACCTACCAAAAAGCTGAAAAACTCTTCCAAAAAAATGCCCTTCTCTACACATTTGTGGCACGATTTATCACCGTGATTCGCCAGGTTATTTCTGTGCCTGCTGGAATTTTTCAGATGAAAATCATTCCTTTTATTGGAGCGACCTTTCTCGGAGCGACCATTTGGTGTGGATTTCTCTTGGCACTTGGGTACTACTTCGGAGAGAGCGTAATGGAAATGGTGCGAACTGATGGACATATTGTCGCACTCATTGCAATTCCACTCATTGCGCTCTATGTTTGGTGGAAGATTTTCAAAAAATAATACTCTTATTTCTTAACTTTTTTTAACAATATGGAAAAATCACATACAGCAAAAGCAATTGCTTTTATCGTCATAGGGGCCATTATGGCTCTATTTGGAGCTTGGAATCTTTTCGTAGGCGCATGAGTATCATCAGCAGACAGACTGCAATGCGAAGAAATCGTACGAGAAAAGTATGCAAACGTTCCGGAAGCGCTCGCTACTATGCTTCCTAAATGCGATGAGCCTGGAATGGTGGCAATGATGAAGGCCAGTCAGTCAAATGCATCTGCACAGGTCGCTGCCAAAAATATCGCCTCAGCAAATAAGCAAGGGTTTTCGTCGACACTCATTGGCGGATTTTGTCTTGGACTTGGAGCTGTCCTCTTGATAGCTGGAATACCTCTTTTGAGAAAAAAAGAACCAGAAAACAGTAAAAATTCACCCATCAAATAATACAATGAACCTAAAAATCCTTCTCAAAGTCATCAAGGCCTACATCGAATACCTCGGGAAGTTCAAATTTATAACATTTGTACTTTTTGGGGTTTTTGTCGCTGGGCTTTCATCGCTTGAGCCACTTTTTTTTGCAAAGGTCATTTCATATATAGAAAACTTCTATGAAACCTGAAATTTCGAAACTCACAATTTCATACGCTTTCTTGGATTTTGGGCGATTTTTATTCTTTTCAATGTAACATTTGTCTATATTTATCGCTACTTTATCAATGATAAACCACCACTCTCCTTTCTTAATTATGTCGCAAAAAAATATGCTGGAAGCGCGTATAAGATGACGATGTGAACCTATCTTGGAAAAAAACAAGGAAGTATTTATAAGAATTTTGACCGCGGAATTGAAGTCCATTTTCGTAGTATGTTTTGGCTTTTTAATCAGTTTATCCCGACGGTGAGCAGTCTTATTATTATCCTTGTCATCATGCTTTGGACCAGTCCGATTATGACAGCAGCAAGCCTTGCAATGCTCCCTTTTATGGCAATTGCTGGCTATATTACGATGAAAAAAACTCGTGGCCCTCAAAAAAAAGTCAATAAAATTTGGATTGATGCTTTTGGTGTTATTGGAGATTTTCTTGGGAATATGAGTCTTGGGAAGATTCTCTCTCTGGAAAGTAATTTTATCAAAAAATTTCATATAAAAATACAAGAAGGACTTTCAAATCAGCTTCTCGTCTCTCGCTGGTGGTCGGCAAATGATGTTATTACTCGAATTTTTGTGATGATTTCACGATTTATCGTCCTTGGACTCGGGGTGTATCTGATTTCAACTGGCGAAATTTCTCTTGCCACACTTATACTTATGGTTGGATATCTGGGTTTTGTCTATTTCCCTCTTACTTTCCTGTTTAATTCATTAGGACAAATGCAAGAATGGGAAGTGCAAATCAAAAAGTTCTATGATGAGTTTGAAACTGTTGATACAGAACATCTCGACAATGGAAATGATATTGAGAACACACAAGGAAATATCGAGTTTAGAAATGTGCATTTCAGTTATGATACAAAACGAAAAATTCTCAAAAACCTCTCTTTTGCCGTCAAAAAATGACAAAAAGTTGCCCTTGTTGGAAGTACTGGCGCTGGAAAATCGACGATTACAAACCTTTTGTTTCGATTTTGGGATATAAAAAAATGAGAAATCCTTCTCGATGGACAAAATATTGCAAAAATTTCAAAAAAATCCCTTCGAAAGCATATTGGAATTGTCTCCCAAGATAATAGTCTTTTCAATATGAGCGTCAAAGAAAATCTCCTTCTGGCAAAACCTGATGCCAGCGAAAAAGAATTGAAAAATGCCCTTACAAAAGCTTCTGCCGATTTTGTTTTTGAGCTCGAAGACGGTATTGATACGCTTATCGGAGAACGTGGACTCAAGCTCTCTGGTGGAGAAAAACAGCGAATTTCTATTGCACGACTTTTCTTAAAAAATCCTGAAGTTCTCATCCTCGATGAAGCCACCAGTGCACTCGATACCGCCACCGAGCAAAAGATCACGGCAGCCCTTGATACGCTCATGAAATGACGCACAAGTATCATCATCGCACACCGACTCTCAACCATTCAAAATGCTGATACTATTTTTATGCTCGAGAATGGTGAAATCGTCGAGTCTGGAACCTATGATGAGCTTATTGCAAAAAATGGCAAATTTGCACAAATGGCAAATCCAGAGCATTTAGTTATTCGTTAAAAAAAACATATGAAGGTATCCAAAAGCATACTTCATGACCTAAAAAGTATTCTAAAAAATCCCAGTGCTCTCTTAATTCTTGGAGTCCTGGCGATTTTACCGTCGTTTTATGCTTGGTTTAATATTCTTTCATCGTGGGATCCATATGGAAATACAAGTCACATAAAAGTTGCTGTTGCAAGTGCTGATATTGGAACGAGAGAATTTGATAAAGAGATTAATATTGGAGCAGACCTCATAAAAAATCTTGAAGAAAATACGACAATGGACTGGATTTTTCTCAACCCAGAAGAGGCCACAGAGTGAGTACGGCTTGGAAAGTATTATGCTAGTATCGTAATTCCAGAAACATTTTCAAAAGATATGATGAGTTTTTTGAGTGACAATCCAAAAAAACCAAAACTTCTCTATACGGTCAATGAAAAAATAAATGCCATCGTCCCAAAAATTACCCAGAAATGAGTCGAAGGAATCGAATCTGAAATCGAATCTGCTTTTCTCGGATCGATAAATGAAGAGATCTTCGAAAAGGCAAATCGTGGCGGAAATAAACTCTCTTCCCTTCGTGCTGACATCAAGAAAAGCCGGGAACTCCTTGCAAAAATTGCACCAAAAATGGATGAAATTCATGAATGAATCCAAAAAGCGCATGATCTCTCTGGGAAATGACTTTATGCCAGCAAAACGATTCAAGAAAATCTTCCCTTCCTCGAAAATTCTCTCAATTCTATCATCGAAATCACTGGATCGAGTGAAAAAATCCACGAAAGTGTAGGGAAAATTTTGGATACAATTCCTCAATTTGTCGCAACACAAATGTACCTGCTCGATGGTATTTTTTCTGACGGAATTGAGCTCGTCGATACCACAAATGACCTCATACACACTTCAAAAGAAATATTTGTCCCAAAAATCGAGCATATCCAAAAGCGACTCCTCTTTGCAAAAAAAATCGTCGAATGACTCGGGAAAATCTGGAAATTTCTTGATGCTTTTTCGCCACACCATATTTTTTCTCCATTTACCCAGGTCAATAATCGGCTTCTCAATAATATCACAACTTATTACAATCTTTTGCAAAAAGCAAAACACACGCTTAATCGATGAGATACTCTGACAAGAGATATGCTTAAAAAAATGAAAAGAATATCAGATAATATTCGTGCAGATTTTATCCGACTTCAAGACCTTTCTCGTACAAGCCTGCGACCAAATATAGATATCGTACGCCAAAATATGTATAGGCTTTTATCTGATATCGCAGACAAAAGTGAATCTCTCAAAAGCAATATTCCTGCAATAAATGATTTCTTGATACAGGTACAAGAATCTATCGAAAATGGACAAAATCAAGCTGGGAAAGTACTCCGCAACTGGGGAAAAATCGAGAATGGCGCCCAAAAAATGCAAGAATTCTCAAATAAAATTTCTGACAGTCGTATCGATGCGCTCCTGCGAATTTTACTTCTCAATCCAAATAAGGAACGAGATTTCTTCGAACACCCTATCGAAATAAAATCAACGCACCTTTTCCCAATTCCAAATTATGGTTCGGCTATTTCACCATTTTTTACCGTGCTTTCACTTTGGGTTTGAGGACTTCTTGCGGTTTCACTTCTTGCCGTACGACCAAAAATCGCAATTGAACAAAAATCTCATCGTAAAGGTTATATCGTGCGATTATTTCTTTTTGTAATATTAGGAATGATTCAGGCGGCAATTGTTTCTATTGGAAATATTCACCTTTTAGGGGTTTCTGTCGTTGAATGATGAACTTTTATCCTTCTATGCATCGGTATTGCGATGGTTTTTCAAATTCTTATTTTTTCGATTGTATACCTTTTTTGAAACGCTGGAAAAGTTATTGCTATTCTTTTGCTTGTCATACAACTTTCAGCTTCAAGTGGGACATTTCCTGTCGAACTCACTCAAAGTTTTTTTGTACAGGTACATCCATATCTTCCATTTACATACGCAATCAATGCCGTACGAGAAACTGTCGGTGGTATTGTCCCAGAAATTTTTGAATACAATATACAAATTCTCATGCTCATAGGCATCTCAACTTTTATCTTTTCTTTTATTTTCACTCCACATCTCTCAAAAATGGCTCTCGCCTTTGATAAAAAAACGCACGATATGGATATTTTTCACTAAGTAGTATATTTTAAAAAAATATTTATCTCTCCTTTTTGGAAATACAAAATCGTGTTTCCTTTTTTATTTTTCAAAAATTTATTTGACAAAAATAATTTTCTAAATAATATTACCTTGCATTACAAAGTAATATAAAAACTTATGGAAAATAAAATACAGTCGCAAATGCGAAAAGGAATCTTGGATTTTCTCATTCTTGGAATCATCAAAAAATGAGAAACATACGGTGCAGAAATCATAGAGATTCTCAAAAAAAGCCAACTTATCGTCGTCGAATGAACCATTTATCCACTCCTCTCTCGCCTCAAAAAAGAAGGATTCATTAGTTATTATTGGCAAGAATCTGATAGCGGACATCCACGGAAATATTTCGAACTCACGAAAACCGGCGAAGAAGCACTCCAAATCATGACAAAAAATTGGAAAGACATCGACAACACCGTAAATCAAATTTTATTTTCTTAAATTGTACACTTTATGAAAAATCTTGATAAACAACTCCAAAAAATCGTGGATACATATTTCAAGGATTTGAAATCTTTTATCAAAGAAAATAGGCTCGACCCTGAGTATATCAAAGACATTGAAGAAAGGGTTTTCGAAAAAATCGAAGGAAAAAATCCACAAAATTCGAGCGATATTAAGAATATCTTAGAAGAAATTGGAAGTCCTGAAGAAATTTTTTCAGAAGAACTCGAAAATACAGAAAAAGTTTCGGTACCGAGAAATTCTTTTCTTCAAAAAATCATAAATACCGGAAATAAGGTTATTTTCCTTGGCGTTTTCAAAGAACTCGGAGACAAAACTAGCATCAATGCAAATATATATAGAATTTTATTTTTAGCATTACTGTTTCTTTCGTTTATAATTTGATGAAATGTTGTTCCAATACTATTTGTTTGATATTTCCTTGGATTTCTTATTTTGAGAACGGGGATTTTCCGATTTTTCTTTTCAATCATAATCATGTTTGGACTTATAGCAATTTTGATCCCATCAATTATACTTTTTTGAGCCTATTTAGCAGACTTTTCTGTTGGAAATATGTATCCTTTTATGGATATTTCACCATTTTTCCCAATTTGAATGGTTATTTGAATTTTTTCACTTATAATTCTCATTATAGTATTTTTTCAATATGGATTTTTTAGAAAATTTTCATTAAATTTTTTTACAACTTGACTTGTTTTTACAATTATTGCAATTACATTTTGAGGGGCTGTTGCATTTGATTTTATGGGAAAATATAGCCAAAGAAATGAAATTCAAAGAGAAATAACAGTTGATTTGAAAGGAAAAAAAGAGATAACTTTGAGCGATGATACTACTTTCACCAATCAAACTCCTCAGTTTTTTGACACTGAAATTGTTATTTTTAGTGTTCGTCCAAAAGATATTAACAAATCCACAGATGATAAAATCCACATTAAATATTCTATGAAATTTCAAGGAAATAATGAAATTGCGGAAAAAGCAAAACAATTTGTAAAATGAATAAAAACGGAAATGCTGAAAAATAATAATCTGCAATTTAGTCTTGAAGTAGATATAAAAAGAAAATACTCTTTTATTCCTATGTTTATCTCGATAGATGAAATATTAATTCCAGAAAATATTAGTTTTTCAACTGATTTTTCAAGATATAGAGCTGAAGATTTAGAAATAGAGAAAAAATACGAGATATTCAAAAAGTATAACTTTTTCTGTAAAAATTATATTTTTGAAACAAATAAAGAAAAATTAAAGTGTATAATTGATGAAGAACATGCAGAACAAATTAAAAAAGATATAAAATATGATATTTTAAGAGATAATCTGGAATATTATATTCCTTTAAAATTTACAAAAAAACATTATTATTGGGATGCAATTTGAAAATTTACTCCGAAATGAAATGATATTTATTCTTTTTATGTTTCAGATTGACCTACAAAATTTTCTATGGAAGCAAAAATTATTGAAAATACAGAAAAGCAAATTTTTGAAGTCAAAGAAGTGAAAATAATTGATTATGAAGGAGAATTTCATAAAGAGTGGTATAAAAATCCTGAAATTCTTATTCCCAATGAGACAACGAATACTCTCGATACCTATAGGTAAAACCAATTCTTAATGCTCTCTAAAGATATTGATGGTATTCTTCTGCTTAAAAATAGTGAAATCATCGAGTCTGGAACCTATGATGAGCTTATTGCAAAAAATGGCAAATTTGCACAAATGGCAAATCCAGAGCATCTCGTGATTTCGTAAAAAAACTTTTCACTTTTATATTTTTGTATATACTAAGATATATTTCTTAATTTGTTCTTATGTCCTCAGGAAAATTTTTGCCTCTTGCCTACCACCAAAATACATGGAAGGATTTTAGTGATGCCAATATTTCAATTGCCACACACGCACTCCACTATGGAATTGGCGCTTTTGGTTGAATGCGAGCAATAGTAAATCCCGAAAATACAAAAGAAATTCTCTTGTTTCGGCTCGATGAACATGCCAAGCGACTCTCTAACAGTGCAAAACTTCTTGGATATGAGATCTCAGCTGAAAAAATTACCACAACCATTACCGAATTTATCCAAAAAAATAAACCAACCAAACCAACGTATATTCGTCCTTTTGTATATACAAGTGACCTCGATCTTTCTCCTCGTCTGCACGATATTGAGTTTGATTTTTTAATTTATGGTGTAGAGATGGGAGACTACCTTGATGCCAGTGGAATTCGCTGTACAGTGAGCTCTTGGCAACGACAGTCTGATGCAAGTTTTCCACTTCGAGGTAAGATTTCTGGTGCGTATATTACCAGCGCTCTAGCAAAAAGTGAAGCCATAAAACGAGGATTTGACGAGGCTATTCTCATGAATGCAGCCGGTAAAGTAAGCGAGGGTTCTGCAATGAATATTTTTATCGTGCGAAATGGAGTTATCAAAACACCAGCTGTCAGTGAAGATATTCTGGAATGAATCACACGAATGAGTGTGATCGAAATTGCAAAGGATCTGGGGTACAGAGTCGAAGAATGCCAGATTGATAAATCTGAGCTGTTTATTGCTGATGAGGTTTTCTTCTCTGGAACAGCAGCAAAAATAACACCAGTCAAGCAAATCGAGGGATACAAACTTTCGGAAAATCGAGAAATATCAAACCAAATCAAGGCTGTTTTTGATGATATTGTTTCTGGAAAAAATCCCAAATATGCAAACTGGATAACTCGTATTACTCTCTGACTCTAAAAAATGCAAACAATTGAAAACCTAAAAAAGACCCTTGGGTGAATCGACACTCAAATCCTCGAAACTATCAAAAAACGGATTGAAATAACCAATCAAATTGGCACTCTCAAAATAAAAACATGAGAGCCAATGTTTGTGCCAGAACAAGAGAGAAAAATGCTTGATTCACTCTCAAAACGCTTTGACGCGGATATTTTTTGAATCGAGTCAATGTGGAGAGAGATCATGTATATCTCAAAACGAGAACAACAAAAGCTCAAACAAACGAACAAAAATACAATTACAATCTGAATCCAGTGAGGAAAAGGAAGTTTCAACGATATTGCTATTGCAAACTTTCTCGATAAGAATTCTTTTGACAAAGAGGTCAAAATAGAATACCTCTATACAACAGAAGCTGTGCTTGAAAGTCTCAACAGTGGAGCAATTGATTATGGGCAGTTTGCACTGGCAAATTCCATTGGTGGAATTGTAGAAGAAACTATCACAGGACTTGGTGCATATCGATGGACGCAGGTCGAGAATTATCATATTCCAGTCAAGCACTCTCTCCTGCTTCATCCAAATGCAAGCATTGATAGCATCGATACTATTATGGGGCATGAGCAGGCAATCCAACAGTGCAAAACGAACCTCACAAAAATGTATCCACATTGCAAAAAAATTGGCGGAACTGACCTCTTGACGGATAATGCGAGTATTGCCGAAGCCGTTGCAAATGGGACACTTCCAAAAACGACTGCTGCCATCGGACATGAGAGTCTTGCTTCTCTTTATAACCTCAAAATTCACAAAAAAAATATTCAGGACCAAAATGATAATCAAACCACGTTTGTGCTTGTAAAATTATAAATCACATAGGAAGGAATATGCCCCAAACACATTGTATTTTTGGCTCCAATAAAAGACTATAAAAGTATTGACAAAAAAATTATAGTATATATAATGATTTTGTAAATACACCTATGAAAATACGACCAAAAACACCCGAGGAACTTCAAGCTCAGATCGAAGATTTTGCTGATCACTGATTTGGGGAATTTTCGCAAACACAAAAAATCATCCTAAAAAATGCCCAGAAACTGAGTACTATTACAAGTCAAAAAGATATCGAACATCCAAAAGAGAGTATATCAAAAGATATGGAGTGTATTTTGTATGAGTATTGATCATCTCATTCTCCACTCCTTTGGGAACAATCCAATTTTTCACAGTCACTCTATACCCAGCATCTTACCAAGAGAAATAAAAGAGAATGTCAAATGCGAAAACACTATCTTACGAGGTACAAAGAGGAATTTAAAGACAGTGTTGATGGATTACAAAAGAATGTTTCCAAAGATTCAAAAGACTATATCTGATCTGGTTGGAATGGAGATGTATTTATGATAACATGAAAAGATAAAAAAAAGTACGCTCTAAAAATCTCACAAAGCATGAGTCAAGCAAATTTTGAACTCAAAACCCTTTTTCAATCAAGAAGAATTAAAAATACTCCAGAAATTCAAGCCTATTGGGCACCAGAAGGAGCAATAATCATGAACTATATACCAGGAACCGATGTTTCAAAAATCACGCCAAATACACCTAATTATACAAAAAAACAAATGGCAGAGCTCATAGAGACCGTAATTGAGCTTGATAATAATGGACTTATTATAGATCCTCATCCCAGTAACTTTATTTACCACAGAATAAATGGATTTTCTGTGATAGATTTTCATCTCAAAGAACCATGAGAACATACTCCAATCGAGAAGATACTTAGTTGGTTGAATGTTGTTATTCGTCGGTATTCGTTCAATAGTATATGTAATTGGCATGAGGATATGACCGATGCAATATTTATCAAAGTTTGTGAAAGGTATTTTGAAAACTTAATTTGATTTTTAGAAATATTACAAGAAAAAGGAATACATATACAGGAAGTTAGAAAATCTTGACTTGATCTTATTTTTGAAAATGAAAAAGTAAAAGGTTCTCCACAGTTTAGAAATTATATAAAGACAATTGAAGCATTAAATACTTAAAAAATGAGAAAATAATAAAAAGTCCAGATAAAACATCCAGACTTTTTATTTACCTATTAGCAGTATACTATTTTTCTTCTTCAACATCAGCTTCAACACTATCATCGTCATCTTTTTTCTTATCACCTCCAGCGGCGTCAGTATTGCACGCATCGCCGTTTGGATTTCCTCCTTTTGCATAGATAGCTTGACCGATTTTCATCATTATATCATTGAGTGGTTTTGAAGCGGCGTCGATTTCTTCTTTGGTTGCATCAGATTTTTCAAGCACTTTTTTCAGAGCATCGATTTTTTCCTGAGCTTCTTTTCCATCAGCTTCTTCGTACTTGTCTTTGTTATCATCGAGGGTTTTTTGACTTTGATAGACAAGAGAGTCAGCTCCATTTCGAGCTTCGATAGATTCTTTTTTCTTTTTGTCAGATTCTCGATTTGCCTCAGCTTCTTTTACGAGCTTATCAACATCTTCATCACTCATACCAGTCGATCCTTGGACAGTGATTTGCTGCTCCTTTCCAGTTCCTTTGTCTTTTGCAGTAACATGAAGGACACCACTGGCATCAATATCAAACGTCACTTCGATTTGAGGGACACCTCGTGGCGCTGGTGCGATACCAGAGAGGATGAATTGTCCGAGAGATTTATTATCACTTGCCATTTCTCGCTCTCCTTGCAGAATATGAATCTGCACACTGTCTTGATTGTCAGCGGCCGTCGAATAGACCTGTGATTTGCTGGCTGGAATGGTCGTATTTCGCTCTATCATGCGAGTCATGACTCCACCGAGCGTCTCGATACCAAGTGAGAGTGGTGTCACATCAAGAAGAAGGACATCATTGACATCACCTTGGATAATACCAGCTTGAATCGCTGCTCCCATAGCAACAGCCTCATCAGGATTGACTCCTTCACTTGGTTTTTTTCAGAAGAATTGCTCAACTTTACTCTTCACAAGAGGAACACGAGTCGATCCACCAACGAGAATAATCTCATCAATTTGACTTGCCTGCATATCAGCATCAGCAAGAACTTTTTTACACGGTTCAATTGATCGCTCAACAAGATCACCAATAAGTTCTTCAAATTTTGCTCGTGTAATTGTAATATTTAAGTTTGATGGTACACCATCATTCATCGCGATAAATGGTTCATTGATCTCAGTAGAAGTCGCTGACGAAAGCTCGATTTTTGCTTTCTCTGCCGCTGATCGTACTCTTTGAACTGCCATGGCATCTTTTGAAAGATCAATTCCAGTTTCGGTTTTGAACTCGCTCATCACATATTCAAAAATTGCTTGATCAAAATCATCACCACCAAGTCCAGTATCACCATTGGTTGCAAGTACTTCAAATGTTCCTTCACTTCCAATTTCGAGAAGAGAAATATCAAAAGTTCCTCCACCAAAATCGTAGACAGCAATTTTTTTGTCAGATGATTTATCAACTCCATAGGCAAGGGCTGCTGCTGTTGGTTCATTGACAATTCGTTTGACATCAAGACCGGCAATTTTACCAGCATTGATGGTCGCTTGTCGCTCATCATCGTTGAAGTAAGCTGGAACGGTGATGACCGCTTCTGTTATTTTTTGTCCGAGATATTTTTCGGCGTCGTCTTTGAGTTTTTCGAGGACTTTTGCAGAGATTTCCTCTGGTCGCACTCATTTTCCATCCCACTCAATAAGACATCCACCATCTTTTCCTTCTGTGACGGTAAATGGCACATTTTTGATTTCGTTTTTGACTTCACTAAATTTTCGTCCGATAAATCGCTTTGCCGAATAAATGGTATTTTTTGGATTTGTGACGGCTTGACGACGAGCTGGCATACCAACAATTGTTTCTCCTTTTTTGAGAGCAACCACCGATGGAGTTGTTCGACCCCCTTCAGCATTTGGGATAATTTTTGGTTCTCCCCCCTCCATAAACGATACACATGAATTGGTTGTACCAAGATCAATTCCTATAATTTTTGACATATTATATTAAAATTAGAAAATAGAATTTAGATTTAAAGAATTTCTCACTGTGAATTCACTTGTTGTCATTGTGAATTTATTTCAGAATCTCAAAAGTATGAAATTCTCTCTTGGAGATCCTGAATCAAGTTCAGGATGACAAAAATGAGACAACTCAAATCTAAAAAAATTTTTAGCACAAAATATTGTACCCTGCCAGTATATCACTTTTTTTTATTCTGTCAAAACTTTTTTAGCACTTTTTTTAGTTCGGTGCTAAAAGTGAGATTTTAGGAAGAAAAAATACCACACTTTGTGGTATTTTAAGAGGGTTGTTTACATTTTAAGAAAACTTCTTTTTAAAGATTTTCTCTCTTTGAAGCTTAATCTCAAGCTCATGTATACCGGCATTTTTAATAAAATCATCAGAAATACGAGATGATGTTTGTATTAATTCTCTTACAAGGGTTTTTCGCTTTCGAGCCATTTCATACATACGAGAACCATCTTGAGAAATGTTGACACCATTCTCATTTGCTTTTTGTGCATCTGGCAAAATACAACTAAATATGATTTCAAGAATTTTTTTCCCTTCTTTTTCTCATAATGCCTGCACAACAAGGGCAATACATTTTATCGATGTATCATTATCAGGATTTTTTGCAAGCATATAAAAACTTGCTTGGAGCGTCTCCCATGCTTCATCTGAAAAATAATTTGCAGAACGAAGATGAGACATTTCAGCCACAGGAATTCAAATTTTTCCTTGATTGATAGATTCCAAAATGTATCTTTGAATATCTCAATCAATAATAGCCTGGAGTCGAGAGTCTTCTCGATTTAGATTATTTCATGTCATGGTCGGCACAAAATTTTTCACTTCTCTTAAATATAGAGAAGTCATTGTATCTAGGGACATAAAAATGAAATTTAATAACAAACAGCGCGTTATTTTATCAAAGTATTATCTTATTGTCAAAACTTTTTGAGTACTTTTTTTCGTCCAATACGAAAAAGGGACTTTAAATCAATCAAACCACTTCTGTCCTTCTCTCAAACTCTCATACAAATAATTATTTCCTCTTTTTCCGCAGCATTTGTCTATAATCATTGAAATGTTCGCTGTTATGCTTCTTTGGAAGATTAGGTCTTTCGAGGTACTCTCTAAAACCCTCTATAAATTCTGGATTTTCAAGCACTGCGCGGAGCTCTCTTTGATTCATCTTGAGGATTCAGATTCACACCCGAGAAACAAGAAAAGCAAAATCATACAATGCATCGAAAGGCAGCGTTCCAACAAATGCATAGTCCAAAGTCTTGTGACTTTTGAGAAAAAACTTTAATCCTCAAAGTTCTTCTAGATCATTTATAAGTGGAACACAATTGATAGAAAGCTTATCATACGTCTGGATAAATTCATCAACTCATAGGACATCGAGGACTTTTCGAAAGGCACCAAGATCTATATCTTCAAGAATATCATAAGCAAACTCTTTTATAAAATCTGGATCAGAAATAAGCTCATAGAGAAATCTCGGTCAAATCACTTGAATGGCTTGCTCCAATTTGTCCTTGTGACAGTAAACAGAAAATGTTTTTAATTTTTCGTTAAAATCCTCTATCTCGGTATAAGAAACTATATCACACGGTTTTGCATTTGCACTGGAATAGCTGACCCCAAGTATAGTATATACTGACTTAGATATTTGGGTCTGTGAGTACTGCACATAGTATCCATAAAGCTGTTGGGCCTGAAGAGAATTGATATAATTATTATTGGTCAGTACTCCTATCATCTGGGTAATAAAATCCGCTTTTGATCATTGCTTGAGACCAAAATGCTGTTCAAGCTCATATTGATACTGGAGCGTAAAATCAAAGACATCTTTGAGAGTATTGTCTTGAAAATACTCAAAATCCTTGGAAATTTTGATTTCTTTTCTGACTTGATCTCTTGATCCGGTATAGTGATGGAGAGAGTCTCAACCTTGCGTGATCACAACTCGTGTTTCCTTATCAATCGCGTGATTCAAGAAATATATGATTTCTTTTGGGCTGACAAAGATATCACAGAGTGGAGACTCGAAATGAGGAATTTTTTTGTGCATAGTTTTTTATAATTTGTGTATTATATATAATATAGTATTTATGTCAATGAAAATATATAATTTATATAAACAATCACAGTACACTCATTTGGAGATTATATAAAATATGTATAGATTCGCGCCAAAAAAAGAGAGAGTTTACATCCTCCACCTTCTATTTTTGACAAAATACAAAAAATGAGAAGTTCCTATCAATCCAACTGCAATCCATGGCCACCACTTCCCAAACCATCTTTCCCAAGAAGGACGATGATAGGTTTTGACATCAAGGATCTGGGTGCTTGGTGGCGTGATGAACTTTTCTTCACGAATCATTTTGGATATATCATCTCTGGGAACTTCGTCTTGAGTCAAAAATCTTTGCAGTGCATCATGATTAACAATCTTATACACAGTGTGGGGAATGAGTTGATTGCTGCCCCAATTATCAAAGTAATAAGAATCATTTCCTTTTTTCCAGATGGAATAAAAACGAGTTTTTTTCTGTTCCTGCCATGGTTCTTGCGGTAAATCGTCAATTTTGGATATATGAGTGTGAGTATATCTGAGTCCTGGACTCCTATGATGTCCCCAAACTTCATATCCGTCAATAAACCAAGTTTCATTCTCATGGGAAAACACAAGTGGAGCAATTTCTTTGAAATTTTTTCCTAAAAATGGATTTTCTCCAGCTTTTTTTACTTTTTTTTCTTTGGTGTCATAGAAAAATATACCATTTTTACTCTTCCAGAGCGTATGATGGGTATGAGTGTCAGCATTACTTATCAAGGTATAAGGAGCATTTTGTTTCGGAAATGGTAGAGTATTGGGATATTTTCCATCATCAAAATAATTAAAATTTACATACACCATGCCATCTCGTGGATCAAATAAATACAAATCCAATGCTGAAAATTTCCCTTTATTCCTAATACTATACAGACTCTCATCATCAGAGAGTGGGAGAAGCCTATCTTTGAAATATACATTTTTTCCATCACCCAAATAGAAATCACTTTCTCTCCATTCATCTGCCGAATCGTGAAGGTATAATTTCAATCTGTGTAAAGTTTGCGGATTTGCTTTTGACATGGGTTTGCCATCATAATACACTTGTTTGCCATTAGTGGCTGCGGAATGGTCTAAAATAGGATAATATGGTATATCGCTTTGAGGTAATGCTCTCATGGGATACAACCAAGTTTGCGGTTTTTTGCCATCAAATAGGTCATATTTTAGTGTCTGATACAATTCATCGTGCCATTTCAAATGACTATTTCTTACGGTTCCAGCTCCACAGTAATAGGTGATTTTTCCATCACTGTAATAATTGTTGCCTAGCGCTTTGGTTGTTTTTGGATTCATATTTGGAATAATACGGTTTCCACAATGGACATTGTTTGTATCAATGCCAATATGTTTATCGATATATTTATCGCTTATAGCGTGAAAACTTTTTTGGTCTACTTGTGACATCAAATAATCACCATTACTTGGAACCGAAACATATACTTTGTTGTCATACAAAGTAAAATTTCCAAATAACTCCTTTTTGTCATACAGGTCTATATTTTGTTTGTTACTTAAAAATAGCCAATAGAGAATAAGCATTACTGGAAGAAGGGCAAAAAGAATGAAAATTACCTGTAAAATCTGTATTTTTTTCATTGTTTTTAAGGCTTATGGTTTAAAAAAATCAAATATATATACCTGAAACAAAAGGGTCGCTACCATTACCAAAACGACCGAAGAAAAAATAAAAAGAAACAAAGCAAGACTCACAAAAAATTTCTTTTTTGGCGGAAGCGCTCTGATTTTTTGTAGAGGAATAATTCGAAAAACAAAAAAACCAATCGCGATAATCATAATATATATCGCCGAAGAAGTGACAAGATTTCCTGCTGCACTCGTACCAAAAGTGCGACTTATATTATCATAATCATCAAAACGCAGAGAATAAGTCATGGCAATTCCAGCGGTCAAAAGGACAGCAATTCCAAGAAGTATTTTATACCAAATTTTTTGTTTCATATATTCGAATTGTAGTCACTTCCACATTTTTTTCAAATGAAAATTTTTTTATACGAGCCCATGGTCTCTGAGGGTTTCAAGTTGATTTTTGCGAACAATTTTTAAAAGCTCATTTTCTGAAAGTTCTCGTATTCCATCGATGCTACTGGCTTTTTTGAGGAGCTTCTTTCGAGTTGCTGGCCCAATTCATGGCAGCGCTTCGAGAATATTTTTTTTCATCGATTTTGTCCGCGCTGATCGATTGGCATTGAGAGAAAATCGATGCGACTCATCACGAGCTTTTTGGAGGATCATCAGCTCTGGCGATCCTTTTTTGAAAAGAATGGGTTTTTTTCGATTGGGAATAAAGATTTCTTCTTCCCGCTTAGCGATCGAACAAATAGAAAAATTCTCTTGAAACATACTTTCTCCTCAATCCTCACCGGCAGGAGGATTCGGCTTCTGTCATCCTGAACTTGTTTCAGGATCTCTCTGGCTTCAATTCAGTCATTTCTCAGAGATCCCGGATCAAGTCCGGGATGACAAAGTGGAAGACTGATTCCCTTCTTCTTTCACAGCTTCATTGTACCCCTGTCGAAGTCCAGAGAGCGCACGGGAAAGTTGTCATTTCCCGCCGTCAATGATGATGAGATGAGGCAGATTTTCTTGCTCGCGAGCCTCGAGCCCCCTTCGATACATCACTTCTCGGTGCGAAGCAAAATCGTCAATTTCCCCCTTCTCCAGGGTTTTGATTTTGTATTTTTTGTAACAACTGGGGTCAGGTTTTCCATTTTTGATCACAACCCTTGAAGCATAGGTAAATTGCCCATGAGTATGTGATATATCATAACACTCGAAAGAAATTGGTCATTTTTTTGGAACTTCAAAACCAAGAACTTCGAGGATGTGTTTCATATGTTGTTTTGTGCCCGTTTTTTGCTCGAGACTTGCCATCTGTGATTTAAAAGCAAATTCTCGACACTGATTTGTCGCAAAATCGAGAAGCTGTTTTTTAGCTCATTTTTTTGGAATGATAATATCGATTTTTTTACTTTTAAAAAACTGCCCAAGAACCTTTTCCCATACAATTTTTGGGACGAAAATTTGGTCTGGCATATCCCTGCTTTCGATATATTTTTGAGCGAGAAACTGCGATATAATCGCTGACTGACTCTCACCAGCAATCTTGGTAAAATGCCGTAAAACCGAGACAACTTGACCTGAACGCAAAACCACAACAACTATATAGAGTGTGCCATTTTTTTCCTGCCAAGCGATCGCATCACTCTGGCCATCGACCACATCTCGAACAGACTGCCGCGACTGTAAATTCTGGATAAACTCGATTTGGGATTTGACCTCATTTGCATGTTCAAATTCAAGTTTTTTTGCATATATATTCATCTCTTCTTGCAAATCAGAGAGAATCTTTGCTGTATTTCATCGCATACAATCAATAAATTTTGCGATATTTTGTTCATGAATTTTGAGAGCAGAAATATCACCAGTGCAAATTCCAGAACACTTTCCAAAATAATAATCAAGACAGGGTGATGGATTTTTTTCTACAAGAATTGGAGCTTCTTTGGTGCCAGTGAATCGAGGAATTTTCGAGCAAATTTGAAACATTTTCTTCAAAATTGGCAGATTTTTTGTGATTTGCATTCCACCAGTGTACGGACCGAAATAGAATGCGCCATCATTTTTTTTGACTCGAGTATACGACACTGTTGAGACGACGGATTTTTGATTTACTTTGATATAAACCAGATTTTTATCATCTTTCATTAGGATATTGTACTTGGGCTTGTGATATTTGATTAGGTTCGTTTCGAGGATGAGGGACTCCATTTCATTTTCACAAGAAATCGTCTCAATATCGGCAATTATATCGACCATCTGACGTTTTGCCAGCGTCAAATCACTCGACTTCTGAAAATAAGAACTCACACGAGACTTGAGATTAATACTTTTTCCCACATAGATAATTTCTCACGATTCGTTTTTCATCTGATAAACTCACGGCGTTTTCGGAAGACTACTGATAACTTTCACAAGATGATCTGAAATTTTTTTCATAGAGAAATTGTATGCATTTTTTGGTAAAAGTAAATATTTTTGGATAAGTCCTTTGATAAAAAAATATGACGCAGTAGAGTATTTTTCCCACAAGCCAGGAAAAGGAAGATCCTGAAATAAATTCAGGATGACAGGAACAGCGGGAACATGGATCCCGCATCAAGTGCAGGATGACAGGAGATTCAGTCATTGCGAGAATTTTGAAAAAATCCGTGGCAATCTTGGTGACAGGAACGGAAGAGATCGCCGCGCTCCGCTCGCGATGACGGAAATTGAAGGAACCATAGAAACCAAGAGATCCTGAAATAAATTCAGGATGACAGAAACCGTAGAGATAAGAAACCTCGGCTCCCCTCTAAATTCTAAATTCTAAAATCTAAACTCTAATTTCCAATTTCCAAAATCCTCAAAAAATCATTTGCAAAAAATCACAAAACGACTATGGTAGGAGTAATTCTCTCTTTGAAAATTATGGATATTATACTCTGGGGTGGAATACTTTTTGTTTCACTGTTTATACTCGTCAAATCAGCAGATTACTTCACGCTCTGATCCGAAAAAATCTGACTTTTTCTCGGGCTTTCGCCTTTTATTGTGGGAGCGACAATCGTATCAATCGGTGGATCAATGCCAGAACTTGCCACCTCGATTCTCGCGGCTCTCGGTGGAGAAAAAAACTTTGCCATCGATAATGTGATTGGATCAAACATTGCCAATACGCTTCTTATCGGATGACTGGTCTCGATTTTTGTCGGTACACTCAAGGTCAAAGAAGAGCTTATCGATGTAGATCTGCCGTTTTTCTTTATGTCAAGTGCGCTTTTTCTGCTTTTTATCATGGATGGGCAGTTTACTTGGCAAGAGGGAGTATTGACCCTTATAATGCTGACAGTATTTATTTTTTATACGCTTTCGAGCGATATCAAAAGCATACAAAATACCCAAAAAGTAGAATCCTTTCAGGCAAGCTGGATTTTGTATATTATAGGAGGATCGGTTGGGATCTTTTTTGGAGCAAAATATACCATAGAAGCTGTCAGTCAGCTCTGAGAAATCCTATGAATTGCCTCTTCGATTATTACGATGCTGGTGGTCGCAGTTGGAACTTCGCTTCCAGAACTTGTTATCTCTATTCGCGCGTCTCTCAAATGAAAACACTCCATCGCTTTGGGAAATATTTTTTGATCAAATACATTTAATTCCCTTGCTGTTGTGGGCGTTCCATCACTCTTTACAACTCTTACAACCTCTCAAACTGCCCTCACATTTGGTGTGCCTCTTTTTATCGTATCGACGCTAGCCTTTATTTTTACGACCTCTGACAACAAAATCCAGCGATGGGAATGAATGGCGCTTCTTATTCTCTATTGAGTATTTGTCGGAAATATTATTGGATTTTTGTAGGACAAAATTTTTGATAAAATTCAAAAAGAACGCCATTTCCAGCGTTCTTTTTTTCTGATGCTTCAAAAGAATTCTTTTTTTACCCTTACCATTTGATGCCCTCCCAACTATTTCACATATTGACCAAAACCTTGATCGTTTCAGCAATAGTAATATAGCTCGTAGGCTCAAACACTCGTGGTTCATTTGGATTTATAGGATTTCCATTTCTTGTTTTTCGCCCATGAACAAGACACAGATTATAAGCTTCCTGTATGTACGGAGCGTAGCTACTATTTGGGTCTACATCAGCGAAGGACTGCTGATTTCTCTTTGCTTTGAGTGCAGGAGAAACAGTATATTTCTTATTGAGGTACTCTACAAATATTTTTATAGCAACTTCTCTCTCTACTTTGCTCTTGAGTGCTTTTCGTATATGAGAAAGAATACTGGTAATATTTTGTTCATCTGCAGAAGTATCTTTGAGCAGAGACTCATACTTTTTGAGCACTTTGGTGAATTGCCCGAAAGTAATATGTTGGTTTACGTAGGCATCACTCGTATTTGAAATAAAGAATTTCTTGTAGAGAGCCCTTGTTTTGAGATCTTCAATGTTTTCAATAAGAGCACTACACTGTCATTCTAGAATTTTCTTTTTTGCATCCTTATCTTTATTGGTATTCACTGCATTAATAAGGGTTGTTGTATCCCATACTTTCTTTATGACCGTTCATCCTCCAGGTTCTTGAGGGCCTGTAGGGTTACTATTTCCTCCAGGTCCAACGACTGGTGCTTGTACTTTTACTGTCCTGGTAACGCTTGCAGTATTTCCAGCTGAATCAGTAGCGGTATAAGTAAATATTTGTACATTTCAATCGATACTCGTATCTATACTTCATGAAACACTGACAGTACATGTACCATCTATATTATCTGTACATGTGGCACCTGGATCAACAAATGGGTTTCCAAGAGGAACAATAAAAGGATTATCTCATATCAGAGTAATGGTCGGTCCCTCATTGTCTATTTGAAGTCCTGTGGTAACTCCTGTATTGGTATTTCCGCCTGTATCTGTAATATGTACAATATCATCTGGAACGGAAACATCACCAGTTCCAGTTCAAACTGTACCTGTACAGACCACAATTCCATCAGCTCAAGTTGTACTTGGAGTACAGTTCATATTATCTATGGTGAGAGTGGTATCAGGTTTTACCCCTATACAAGTTGTCGTTACAGGAGTCCCATTGCTGGCAGGGTTTGGCTCTGTTGTACAAGTTGGAATAGTATCCATAAGTACCAATTTTTTTGATCCCACGGCATAACTATTTGCTCAAATATTATAACTTGTTTTTATCCAAGCAGTTTTGTTATAGTCAGGAATATTGTCAATATTAGGCACTCTATATTTCAAAGCAAGATTATATTCTTTTTTTGATGGAATATTTGGAATATTCACACGAATATATTTTATAGAAGTAAAATCAGTAGGATTACTCTCGAAGGTGACTCCATCAACCGAGTATGAAACAGTCGCACCAGGCACAGAAGAAACATCAACTCATCCAGTCAGTATAACTGGATACTGTGACGACTCGTAGCTTGGATCAACCTCTTCCCATGGATCCTGTCCCTCTTCTATGATTTGTGGACCATTACTGTCTCCAACATGTGGAAGAGTGATATTATAGGTGAAATCATTGATAGCTTCATCTTTTGGGTTGTAGAGAGCAACCGTGAGATCTCACTCATCAGAAGAATAATTGAGTGAGAAATTATCTTCCTCAGGATCAAAATTAGAAACTGGAATACTGTCTTGCGGAGACTGAATTCGATCTTGAAGAGCAAAAGTAGATCTGTTTATATGGATAGAGTTGGTCGAACGGTGAAAAAAGTCATCATTTATTGTAAGTTTTCCATTTGCTGTACCAAGCCCCCATGTATCATCGATCTCATCAGCTCAGGCTGTGTCTTTGTAATTAAAATTTGTATCTGTAGTTCCGAGGGTAAATAATTTTTTGAAATCATAGTCTCATTCCTCACTCTTGATATCTGACTCGAGAACAAGAGAGACTCTGATATCTTCATTATTATTTCCAGTTGGACTAAGTGCGTCTTCGGTGTACCACTCTTTTTGAGTTTGGATTTTATAAATATCAAATCCACTGGTATTTTTTACAAATTCAAGGTTTGGAGTATTATTGATATTTTCTACCTCAAGCGTTGCATCAAGCGGATGAAAGTTTTCTGGAACAAAAACAAAAATCGTTGGGTCTTTTGTATAGGTTCCATTATTATAGTAATAGTTTCTATTCCAGATATCTCAAACAACTTTTATTTTTCATCCTGGATTTATAGTTGTCCTATTGCTGGTATGAAACATCTCGAAATTGAAATCTTGGGTATCTGAATAGCTAAGATTTACATCCCTTTCTGAATATTGTGTACCATCTTCAGAAACTGTAATATGGACTGGGGCAGTTTCATCAGGATGAGTCGTTACATTTCCAAAAAACTGAATACCAATATTTGAATGGTTTGCTCCTCAATAGCTATACCTTATCTCATTGACTGTGAGAAACTCTTCGATCTTGAGGGTGACAGATTTCATATACTCTCCTGATTGAAGCTGAAGTTCTGATCTTGTATAAAAATGATTTAGGTTTTGTGGCAAGTCGACAGTTCTCGTGTTTCCATTCTGGGTTGTATATTCAAGAGAATATTCTTGGGGAGCAATAAAACTTTCTCCAAAGCTAAGGCGATTTACCTGTACTCCATCTGGAAAATCATATTGTATAGCTACATTATTTGCATTTCTTGAGCCTTTATTAAATAAAACTGTTTGGATAATTGGCTGATCTTCTTCTCACTTTATCATGCTTCTCATAACTCTTGAGCGTTCATCGAGAATAAGCTCGGGAGCTTCTATATAGGCATTTTCCCAAGGAAGATTGTAGGTAAAGGTTTTCTCTATTTTTCCTCCTTCTTTTCCGGTAACAGTCAAAGCATTTGCTGGCCACTGGATTTGTTCTCAGATAGCCATATTAGAAAATTTAAGATGAAAGTTCAATACATTTCTCCATATTCCTAAATAACTTTTGTTTACTACAATTTCATGTGTATTTGTATCATATGTATAGTTTCAGCTTACAAATGTAGCCTTTGGAGGCAGTTTTATTCGCACTTCTGCATCATAATACATTGGTGCTGCTTTTGTATGATTCGCATGGGTACTTTGATAACTTCCACCCTTCTGCTTTTCTTGTATATTTAATTCTAAGTTATATTGCACGATAGCATCATTAGCATATTTGTCAGCACTCGGTCAAGGAGTACCACGAAATCAGATTTTATTATCAACATAGCTTTTTAGACCAATATCTTCGCTTGCTACCTCATTTCCATTTGTATTTACAAGAGTCGTGACATTCTCAACCTGTCCCTCATATCCGTATCTGAAATTAAATTTTACTTTTGTACTTATATTATAGTTTCCAAGCGTTCAATTTTTTATATAAAACGTATGAGTTTCAACATCATCAGGAGTATCTCCAGTGCTCTGAGTTTCATACTTTTGTACAACAGAAGCAGCCCCATTAGTAGAGAAGCTTGGTTTATCCATCTGAAGTCTTTTTGGAACTTTTATTTCCACTTTTGTTCGGTTGGTCGCTTCTGGAAAATCAACAGCTATATTGAGAAGCTGTGGAGTATTGAGATATATTCTCTCATCAGCGGCACAGTGTGTTTGATTGTCTGATGGATCATCATTATCATCATCAACACACTGGAAGTGTGATGTATCATAGACGATAGTTGGATCAGCAGCATTTGTGATATTTCACAAAGGAAGCAGAAGTGATGCAAGTGCTATCACCTGAAATCCAGCTATAAACTTTTTAAAAAGGGTAATTTTCATATTTGTATTTGTTAGAAAATAAAATTACCCATTCACTGTAGCATATTATTTTGTTTTTTGCAAATGATTGAGTATTTTTGTATCTATTTTATATTGACAAAATAATTATTTACTTTATGAACATACATTATATCGAGGATTGGGGGCAAAGTTATACACCACGAGAAGTGACGTGGCAATATGTGTGACAGGAACGGAAGAGATCGCCACAGTCGCTCGTTCCTCACTCCTTCGCGATGACAAGAAAAAATCACAAAAAAATCACTTCTCATTTACTTCCGTGAAAAAATAAGTACAATAAGGAAATAATTTTCTTAAAAAATGTCCTTCAAACTCAAATCAAATTATCAGCCAACCGGTGACCAACCACAAGCAATCGACTCACTTGTGAAGTGAATCCAGTCAGGGAAAAACTTTCAGACACTTCTATGAGTCACTGGATCCGGGAAGACATTTACCATGGCAAATATCATCGAGAGAATTAATAAACCAACCCTCGTTATCGCTCACAATAAAACACTGGCAGCGCAACTGGCTCAAGAATTCAAAGATTTTTTTCCAGAAAATGCGGTGCACTATTTTGTGAGTTATTATGACTATTATCAGCCAGAAGCCTATATCGCAAAGACAGCAAGCTACATCGAAAAAGAAGCCAGTATCAACGAGGAAATCGACCGACTCCGTCATGCAGCGACTCAGTCACTTCTCACACGAAAGGATGTCATCATCGTCGCATCAGTATCGTGTATTTATGGTATTGGTGATGTGGCAAGCTACCAAGAGCATACACTCCTTCTCGAGGTCTGAAAAGAATACGCCATCGAGGAGGTAATCGAGCGACTTGTGGGACTCCAGTTTCGTCGATCGACCACAGATTTTGGACCTTGAATGTTTCGTGTGATGGGCGATATCTTAGATATCTGGTCGTCAGCGAGTGAGGATATCGTGCGTTGTCATTTTTTTGGAGATGAGCTCGAAAAAATCGAATACGCTGAACCAATTACATATCATAAAAAAGAAGAAGTAAAGGAGGTGCTACTCTTTCCTGCCAAGCACTTTGTGACAAGTGAAGACACGATAGAAACTATTCTCCCAAAAATCCAAAAAGAACTCGAAGAACGCATCAAATTTCTTGAATCAATTGAAAAACCAATCGAAGCAGAGCGGATCAAAATGCGAGTCGAGTATGATATGGAAATGCTCCAAGAAACTGGATATGTCAATGGAATCGAAAACTATTCGATGTATACTTCTGGACGAAATCCTGGCGATACTCCATCGACACTTCTGGATTTTTTTGGTGATGATTTTTTGACTTTTATCGATGAATCACATATCACTATTCCTCAAATTGGTGCCATGTACGCTGGTGATAAAAGCCGAAAGGACAATCTTATCGAGTATGGATTTCGCCTGCCATCAGCCCTCGAAAATCGACCACTGCGGTTTGACGAATTTGAGAAAAAAATCGGTCAAAGTATTTTTGTCTCAGCAACACCAAGTAAATATGAAGCAGAACACACACAAAATATTGTCGAACAAATTATCCGACCGACAGGACTACTCGATCCAGAAATCGCTATAAAAAACATGGAATATATGGCGGATGACCTCTCAAACGAAATTCAAAATGCTCTCCAAAAAAATGAACGAGTTCTCGTGACAACACTCACCAAAAAATCCAGTGAAGACCTCGCAAAATACCTGGCAGAAAATGGAACAAAAGTTCAATACCTTCACAGTGAGATCGATACCTTGGAGCGACTCGAAATTTTAAAAGATTTTCGTATGGGAAAGACCGATGTCATCGTCGGGGTCAATCTCCTTCGAGAAGGACTTGATCTTCCTGAGACGAGTTTTATCGGAGTCCTTGACGCCGAAAAAGTCGGATTTCTCCGGTCGAAGACTTCTCTTCTCCAAATCATCGGACGAGCCGCCAGAAATGTCCATGGACGCGTCACGCTCTATGTCAATAATCGCACTAAAGAAAGTAAAATCATACCTCTACCAATTGATTACGATACCGATTTGGCAGTTTCTCCTGCTATGAAAGAGGCTATCGAAGAAACCTACCGAAGACGAGAGATCCAGCAAAAATACAATCTCGATCACGACATCACACCGACAACTATTGTCTCAAAAATCAAGGACATCGGCATACAATCCAAAAAAGGAAAAAACCTCGAAAATATCACGATCCAAAATGAAGACAAAAAAACAGCTCTCAAAAGACTGGAGCTGGAGATGGATATTGCCAGTGCAAATTTAGAATTTGAAAAGGCAGCGGAAATTCGGGATATGATTGTGGAGCTGCGAGGAAAATAAAAGAATATATTTGCAATAATTACTTTTGTGCAATTACATAAACCCAAGGTTGTTTGGCATCTCAAACAAAAGATTGCATAGCCCGTATCTTGAAGTGATATTTTTTCATAAGCACTTCTAAATCTTTTTCACTATGATATTGAAAAAATCTATGAGGCAATCACTCTTTTGTATTTACCCATCAACTTCACTCTCAGTGTTTCATAAGAATAAAAGTAAAACCTCATTTTCTTAAGACTCGGTGTGTCTCTGTTATCGCCATATCAAGTTGTTCTCATTTTGGCATATGTACCAAACTCGCATACTGACGAACTATATCAAAAGATTCATCTTGAAAGGGGAGGTCACAGATATCTCATACAATAAAATTATCTTTTGGAATATGAGGAAAATTTTTTCTAGCAATTCGTATACATAAGTCTGAAAAGTCGACCCCAATACTCTCATAACCAAAATTCTCCTGTGCATACTGTACATCTTTCCCCGTTCAGCAACCAGCTTCAAGTATTTTTATAGATTGTTCCCTATGTGAAATATAGGTATGCAATAATTTCCAATGCTTTCTTTCGTTTGGCCGTAATTCACAATGAATTGCATCGTATTTTTCAGCGTTTGCATTATAATAATTTCTGGTTTGTTGTGCTATATGAGACATAATATTTTATATATAAAAATATTATATATAAAATATATACTCTGTCAATATATTTACTTAGATTCGGAGGGAACTACAATCTTATATATTATCTATTTCCTATATCTCTCCACCTAAGAAAGTCCTATAGATCATTCTCGAAGCTTCTGTTCTTGGAATAAGAGTCTCTGGAGAGAATTGAGTATTGGTCTTTCCTTTCATGATTCCTGCCTTTCGTAGAGATTTGATGTATGGGAGGAATTCTGAATTGTTTGGGACATCAGCGTATGGATTTTTGAGGTTTGGATTTTCTTGGAGCCTGATAGCTCTTGAGAAGATTTTAGCCGCTTCATTTCTAGTAATTGGATTATTTGGCTTAAACGTTCCATCGCTGTATCCATTGATCCATCATTGCTCGGTAGCGAATTTAATATATTCTGCATACCATTTACTTTGGTCTATATCACTGTATGGAGTATCTTTTCCAAGATAGACATACCGACAAGAGAGTGAGCGGACGAGCATTTTGACAAATTCAGCTCGAGTGATATCTTGGTAGGGACGGAATTTCTGTGTATTGATGTTTACTGCGTATGATTTATATTCTTTGAAAGTGATTCCAAGGCTTTCTTCATCTTTTTCGAGTCATCGAAACATAAGGAGAGCTCGAATATCATCGTAGAAAGGATTTGATTGATTTGCATCTTGGAGTTTGAGTTCATCTGTATCATAGACCTTTACAATTTTTGGACAAACATAGTCTGTGACGCGGTTTTGTATTGCGAAGATTTCTTGTCCATCTGGATTCTTGCCTGCTGGTATTGCCTTTGATTGGGTTGGGAGGAATCGGATATCTGGGTTTTTTGTGATTTTTATAGGATTTCATGGATTATACCCGCCACCAGGTCATACTTGAGGTCCTGTAGGATTTGAATGTACTGTTTGAGGAATGACTTTTACTGTTCTTATGACTTCTACAGCCTGATTGCCAGCACTATCTGTGACATTGTACCGAATAGTGTATTCTCAAAGAGTAGAAGTATCTACGCTTCAGGTTACAACAATATTTGAGGTAAGAATAGTATCATCATCCTCTACGTCAGTAGCATACGCTCAGAGTTCTGCGTACGTTGAATTTTGAATTATTTCAATCGTTGCATCTCATATCAGATGAATCACAGGAACATTTCAAACGACTACCTTCACTATCCTTGTAACACTACTCGTATTTCCTTGGGCATCAGTATAAGAATATGTTAAAGTATAATCTCAAACTGTACTTGTGTCTACACTTCAACTACTAGGACTAGAAATATTTCAACTTCAATCTTCTACATCAGTCCAAGTAGCTCAGGATTCTGTATATACCCCATTTTTTAAAACTTCTACAGTTGAATTTCATACAAGATTTACTACTGGAGAATTTCAAGCTACTACTTTCACTATTCTTGTTACAGTGCTAGTATTACCTGCTGTATCAGTATAAGAATATTCTAAGCTATAATCTCAAATTGTACTTGTGTCTACACTTCAACTACTAGCAATAGTAATAGTTCAATTTCAATCTACATTATCAGTCCAAGTAGCTCAAGATTCCGTATATGCCTCATTTTTTAAAACAGTGATAGGAGAATTTCATACAAGACTCACTACTGGATTTTCTTTATCAATATTTGTTACAGAGCTTGAGGTACAAGTTTCCTTATTTCATGCATTATCCTCTATCTCTACACTACAAGTAGTGTTATTTTGACTTAAAATACAAGTTCAGCTCCCTGTTGCTATTCAGCTCTCTGTATCTGTAGAACCTGTTAAACTTGCTGTTACATCCCCATTTGTTGGAGTTGTTGGATTATAAGTCCAAGTTCAACAAACTGGCTTTGTATCATCAACATTTGTTATGTTTATAGTTATTGTTGCTGTATCCGTTAAACTTCAATCACTTACCTCTATAGTAAGACTATAACTTGTTGTTGTTTCATAATCAAGATTTGTATTATCTGAAACTTTTATTTCTCAAGAAGTAGTATCAATTGAGAAAATATTATCATTATTTCAAGCTGTAATAGAGTAACTAAGAGTAGTATTTGCATCAACATCAGTTCAAGTAGAAGTTCAAACAACTGTGTTATTTGCAGAATCTTCAGCTATAGAAAAAGTTCTATCTTGAATCTCTGGAGCTTCATTTTTATCTTGAATTTGAATAGTAAACTCTTTTTCAAAGCTTCATCAATTTCCATCATCAGTTTTCACTCTTATAGAATAAGTATTTTTTGTTTCAAAATCTGGAGATTCTTTTATTTTTAATTTTCCATCACTTGTAATTTCAAATTTTGCATTATCTGTATCTCAAGCCCCAGAAACAAGAGTATAAGTGTGAGTATCTCCAGTATCTGGATCAACACTTGAAAAAACTCACAGCTCTGTATCTACTGGAGAATTTTCATCTAACAAATTATTTGAAAGTGTAATGTCTGTTGGAGCAGAATTTGGTAAATTACTTGTTCATGGAGTCGTAGGATTACAATCAGAAGTCCAATCTGAAGAACTTCAAGTTCAAGTATATGATGTTCTACAAATAGAAGTTCAAGAATTTCATACTATATTCCATCATGCTCATGAGTTTTCCCACTCTACACGATCTACTAAATTACTAGAATCATCTCTTAATTCTAAAAAATCTCAAGAATTACCAAGTCTAAAAAAAATTGATCAAGGAAGATCTAAATCAGGAACTATAGAAGGATAATTTACTTGAAAATCACTTGTTTCATTTACTATTAAATATATTCATCAAGCAGGAATATTTCATCAAGTAAAAGTATAAGTATTTGTACTTGAAGCTGTTTTTTCTGTTAAAGTCCAACCAGTTAAATCAATAGTTCCAGTTCAATTATTAAATAATTCTACCCATTCATATCTATTATCATTACCAGTTTGAGTAGGATCATATTCTACTTCATTGATTACAAGATTTGCAAATGCCGATATCGTTGCAACAAAGACACCGATCCATACTCCTACAATTCTTATAGAAAATTTTATTATTGTATCCACTGACATAGTAGTAAAATTAATTATTGCGTCCCAGTATATGCTTTTTTCATAAATAATACAAATTATTTTGTCTTTTTATATTGACAAATATTATATTATAATAATAATCAAATAGATACCTACTCTATATCTTTTCGCTCTGCTCGAATCTGTGAATCCCAATTTTTTCTATTTTCAATAGCATTTTCTGCTGCTTCTTGCTTTTCTTATGAAACGACCTGCGTATCCCAAAAAGTATGATACACATTTTCTGTTTTTAACAAATCATCGTGCCTACCGCTTGCCTCGATTTTTCCATCTTGTAAACAATAGATCACATCCGCTTTTTTGATTGTTGTCATGCGGTGCGTGATAAAAATAATAATTTTATCTTTTTGTTGTTTCAACAGCTCATTCATCACCATCAGTTCATTTTCAGCATCTAGCTGGTTGGTTCCTTCATCCATTATAAGGAGTGGCTTATCCTGCAATATCACACGGATGAGTGTCAAAAGTTGTTTTTCCCCACCTGAGAAATCATTATCATAACCAATATTTGCATCAAGCCCTTGGCGATGTTTTTTGATTTTTTTATCGAGATGAAACTTTTCTAAAAGTTCCCAAATTTTCTGATCATTTGGTGTTTTTTCAACACCGAGCAAGAGATTTTCTCGAATAGAAAACCCTTGGATAATATATGGGGTCTGACTGACGACAGAAATATTTTTTTCAAAAAATGATCGATCCAAATTACCGACACTTGTCTTATCAAATAAAATCTTTCCCTGAAACCGATAAAAAAATCCTTGCAAAAGTGAAGTAATTGTCGTCTTTCCAGCACCGTTTTTTCCAACAATTCCATAACTTTTTCCTTTCTCAAAAATCAAATCGACTCACTGCAAAATCTTTGGTGAGATCTCTTGCAGATCTTTTCGCGCCTCCTCGATAGCATGTAATTCATTTTTTTCTGCACTTCAAATTCGTGAATATGATTTGATTCTCTCCTCTATGATTTTTAGATAACGAAGTTCATATTTTGCAAATTTTGGGTATGAAAATTCTACATTTTCCAGAGAAATAGTATCGAAATTTTTTAAACTTTTTATTTTTTCCCCAGAAAGTCTTTTTTGTCCATCAGTCAAATCAAGAAATAAATCCAATTTTTTCAGATCATCAGAAAATCGATCTCGAAAGAACCGAAAAGTACGAACAAAAGAAAGGATTTGATCAATTCTTGAAATATACAAAAGCATCATTGTCATCGTACCTACTGAGGCACCAGCAAAAAATATAGAATACCCAATAAAAAGTTTCACAAGAATTTCAGTAATATTTTCGACTGAAAAAGAAAAAACAGAAAGAAATGTCTCAGATTTTTGTCGGTTTTGGATATTTGTTTGCAATTCCTTATTAAATTTTTTATAAATATCAATCACCTTCCCAAAACCACCCGACGAAATAAGGTGAATCATATTTTTAGAAATCTCTTGAGAAACAATAAAAACCTTGTGAGCATATACATAATCTTCTTCAAATTGATATTTTTGTGCTATTTTCTGACGCAGTAAGTCAATACAATATAAAATACAAGCACTTGCCATCAATACGACAAAAATCCAAGGATTAATCAGTGAAATCACTCAAAGAATCCCAATAATTGTAAAAATATGAGTGATCATATCTCCAATAAACATTCTCATATGCTCTCAAACAAAATCTGATTTTCAAAGGATTTCATTGATAAATTTCATATTTTTCGCATTGAGAAAGGCTCAAAATTCTATGTATCGCAACCTTTGATACAATAATGCAGCATAAGCATTTTGATGGAGAGCAAGATAAAATTTTTCGACAAACTCTATAAAACTTTGAAGTATTTTTTGCAAAAGTCGAATCCCAAAAATAATACACAAAATCACGAGAAAAATACGAAAACTATCAAGATAAATAAATCCAAACAGTTGTTCATTTTTTTCAACCATTTGATCCATTTCCATCTTCGCGAAAATCGGCAATACTACATAAAAAATTCCCTCAAGGATCTTTCATAAAATGAATATATAAAATATTTTTTTATGGCCTTTGAAGGAATCAAAGATGAATTTGAGTGGACGAGTATATTGCGTAAACATTTGAAGAAAATTATATATCCTAGTACATACACTTTATAAACTCAATAATACAAAATATTTCTAAAAAAGCAAGTCAAACTAATCTATATCTTTTCGCTCTGCCCGAATCTGTGAATCCCAATTTTTTCTATTTTCAATAGCATTTTCTGCTGCTTCTTGTTCTCATTTTTTCTTACTCGTCCCCTTTCATCGTCAAATAACAGTGTCATCAAGTGTTACGATGATAGCATAGGTTTTGTTATGATCCTGTCCGATTTCTTTTTCGAGCGTGTAGACAGGAAGAATACCCCAGATTTGCTGGGTGAGTTCTTGTAGATATGATTTTGGGTCAACATAGAGTCCCTGTCGCAAAATATGCGGAAGTGTCGAGTATATATTTTTTGCAATCCACTTTTTTGCAATCTCAAAACCACTATCAAGGTACAAAGCTCCAATAATCGCCTCAAGGGTATTCGCGAGGATATATGGATTTTTGTGTCCCTCAGCATTGTACTCTCCACGAGAAAGCTGGATAGCGTCATAGAGGCCCAATTTTTGGGCAATATGAGCAAGGTTTTTTCATCGCACGAGCGCTGAGCGAATATCTGTCATTTCTCACTCTTGTTTGTCTGGAAATTCGTGATAGAGAAACTCTGTGATTACAAGTTCAAGAACAGCGTCTCAGAGATATTCAAGACGCTCATTTGACTGTGAGGTATCCCTATTTTTTGATTCATTAAGCGAAGATCGGTGAACACAGGCAAGATAAAAAAGCGATACATCTTTTGGTGTAATATTAATAGCATCAAGGAGTGAGGCAACTTGAGCTTGAAATTCTTTTTTTTGAAATCGAAGTGAAGTTCGGGACATAAGAAAGATTTAGGAAAAGAAGTGATACGAAATCGGTTTTGAATTTTCATATTTTTCTCGATCTTTGAGAAAAGCCGAGAGAACACCATGGATAAAATTTTTCCCATGAGAATCAGAGTATTTTTTGGCAAGTTCAATTGCCTCATTGACAGATATTTTTGTATTTATATCATCTTCTTTCCAGTACAAAATCTCTGCAAGCGCAATAAGCAAAATGCAAACATGGACTCTTGGCATTGTTTCAATCTCAAACTTTGGCGCCAGTCCATGAATAATCGAGAGAAGGTGATTCTCATTCTCTTTGACAGATTGTAATATATATTCAAGATACTTTTTATCGATTGTTTTCAAAAAAGTATCGTCAAAATAGACATCATCTCATTGGAAATGGGGACTTTCTCATTGGTACGAACGAGCATAAAGAAGAGAAAGCAGGTACTCTCTCGTATGACGGCGAGAAATCATAAATCCAAGAAAATAAAAGTGCTAAAAAATGAGAGAATTATAGAGAGAACTTCTATTCCCTCTATTCACAATATTTACATATTTCTGAAGTAAACATACTCTCAGAAATACAACAAATACTACGAATATACTAAGCTCGAATCAGCTTAGCTTTTTTTGATTTTGATTTCACTTTGAGAACTTTTCGTCCTTTGTATTCTCCAGTGATTGGAGAAGCAAAATGAGAACGTCCAATCGCTTCACCTTTTTTGTCATATTGAAGCGCTGAAGCAAGATTTTCGAGGCGCTCTGCATTGATACGGAGCCAAGCAGCATATCGTTTTCGTCCTCGTACTCGTGAGAGTGATTTTTTTGAAAAAGTCATAATAAAATAGGGTAAAAAAAAGAGAAAAAGTATCGAATGAACTATTGTACATTGACATATATATCTCGATACACTCGACCATCAAATCGAGTTCGTCGTTTTTCTTGAAATGAAACGGTACCATCTTGTGTTGCAAAGAGTGTATAGTCGTTTCCTTGAGAGACGCCATTTCCTGGCCAAAAAGTGTTTCCTTTTTGTCGGACAATAATGTTCCCAGCGACAGCTGGTCGTCCACCATAGATTTTGACACCAAGTCGTTTCGCGACCGAATCTCGACCATTGGCGGTCGAACCCATTGCCTTTTTGTGAGCCATAATTGGTAATGATTAGTTGTAAATAAAATGTTATTGTAACAAGTTGTTAAATAAAAATTCAAGGTTTTTTAGATCATTTTTCATAAAAATGATCTAAAAATGAATTTTATCGATTGTTCGCAAATCGAGCAAATGCTTTATTGGCTTCTGCCATTTTATAGACATCAAGTTTTTTCTTGATGGCAGTTCCTGTTTCTGTTGCTGCATCGATAATTTCTTGAGCGAGAAAATGTGGAAAGTCTTTTCCTTTTTTCGATCGAGCTGCTGCTAGTATCCATCGTGATGCAAGGGCAAATTGACGACCAGCTGGTACATCCATAGGAACTTGATAAATAGAACCTCCGACTCGTTTTGGTCGACATTCTACTTTTGGCAGAACATTATCCACCGCTTTATCAAAGAGATCTTCTGGATTCGTATATCCTTTTTCACGAAGAATATCAAATGTATTATTGATCATCTTATATGAAAGGGTTTTCTTCCCATTTTTCATAAGATAGTTGACGAATTTCTGAAGACGCTCATTTTGTGTAGTAAATGATACACTTCCTTTAGTACTCATAGAGATTAAATTGTATTACAAGATAAAAATATTATTTTTTCGGTTTTTTTGCTCCATATCGAGAACGAGATTGTCCTCGATTTTCAACTCATTGACAGTCGAGAACTCCACGTTCGATATGATATCGAACACCTGGAAGATCCTTAACACGACCACCTCGAACCATTACAACAGAGTGCTCTTGAAGATTGTGTCCTTCACCACCAATATATCCAATAACCTCTTGTCCATTCGTAAGTCGGATTTTTGCAACCTTTCGAAGGGCAGAGTTTGGTTTTTTTGGTGTGCTGGTATACACTTTCAAGCAAACACCTCGTCGCTGTGGAGCAGCAAGTTGAGTCGTTTCTTTTTTGAGAGTATTTTTGTTGAAATGAAGAGCTGGAGACTTACTCTTTCGAGTTTTGTCTTTTCGTTTTGAACGAACCAGTTGACTAATAGTAGGCATATAAAGAGAGAATAATAAATACAAAAATTAACGTTTTGACCAAGATGGAGATTTTCGGGCTTTTTTGAGTCCTGGTTTTTTTCGTTCGACCTTTCGAGCATCTCGAGTAAGGAGTCCTGCTCATCGAAGTGCTCCCTTGAGATTCTCATCAGAGACAAGAAGTGCACGAGCCAGTCCATGCTTGATAGCATCAGCTTGGGCTGACTGTCCAGAACCAGAAACTTTGACCTCAAAATACACGCTGTCAAAAACGCCAGCAATTTTAAGTGGAGAATAAAACGTATGGAATAGATCTGATCGAGTGATGTACTCATCAACCGGTTTTCCATTGATATTCGAAGTTCCTTTTCCTTTGTAGAGTCGAACTTGGGCTACTGCAGTTTTTCTGCGTCCTACTGCATATGTATATTTTTTCGTTGCCATAAAATAAATAAAGATTAAAATGTGATAACTTCTGGTTTTTGCGCTGCAAATTTGTGGTCACTTCCAGCGACAACTTTGAGTCGTTGCATCATAGCATCTCGAAGCTTATTTTTTGGAAGCATTCCAGAAATTGCATGTTCTATGATATGTGTTGGATTTTCTGCTCGCATTTTTGTAAGTGGAGTCTCTTTGAGTCCACCCATATATCCAGAGTGAGTTCGGTAGAGTTTTGCTGATTCTTTGTTTCCAGAAACTCGAATTTTTTCAGCATTGATCACAACAACATACGCACCATTATCAATGTGCGGTGTATAATCAACACGATCTCTTCCTGAAATAAGAGAAGCAATTTGAGTTGCGAGTCGACCAAGTGTTTGACCTTCTGCATCAACCATAAACCATTTTCGGTCTTTCGAGTGAATTTGTTTTGAAATAAGAGTTTTCATATGAAAAATAATTAAATAAGTTCGATTTTTACAAGAATAGCCCCGTCACCATCTCGATTTTTAATGGGAGTTATTCGAGTGTTTCCAGAAGTATTTTTTGTTTTTTTCCCAAATTCAAGTGCTGCTTTTCCAGCTTTTTGAGAGAATACATTTGGAGTAATCAATCGGATTTTGTTGTAGTCGGTATGTTCGCTTTTTGCAATTGTAACAAGAGTATCTACAACTGGAATGATAGCCTCAGCACGTTTTTTTGTTGTGGTAATTCCACCGTGTTCAAAAAGAGCCGTTACGAGGTTTCGTACTACGCTTTTTCGATGTGCCTTGTCTTTTCCATTGAAATGGAGATGTTTTTTAATTCTGTGGCGCATAATTTATAGAGAAATAATGAAAAGTAAATGAAAAATAAGGTTTAATCGTCTCCAAGAAGCTTGAGTCCTCGTCCTCCAAGGGCTTCTCGTACTTCTGTCATGGCTTTTTTCCCAAATCCTTTGATAGAAGAAAGCTTTGCTTCTGTACATTTTGTAAGTTGTTCGATTGATTTGATTTCACCGTTGACGAGAGCATTGAGAGTTCGAGGTGAAAGTCCCATGATTTCGATTGGAGTGTAGGTTTCTTTTTCAAGATCTGCCTTGACTTCTTCTTTTTCTCGTTCGATCACTTGCTTGATGTCAGCGATGAATTCTCCATCAAGTTGAAGAGAATCTTCGTTGAAGAGAGCAAAGTATGACTCGAGCATTTTTCCAGAAAATTTCATCACATCAGATGGGCTCATGACACCATTTGTTTTGACAGTGATATTGAGCGCATCAAGGTTGGTGATTTCTCCGTATCGAGTATTTTCTACTTCGTATTTTACATTGAGAACTGGAGAGAAGTTTGCATCAACAATAAGAACTTCTGGGTCTTCTTCAATTCGTTTGAGGTCTTCTATACTCGTATATCCAACATTTTTTTCAATTCGGATTTGAGCCTTGAAGCTCATATCGTTATCAATACTTGTGATATAGAGATCTGGATTGAGGATGTTGATCCCTCATACAGGTGTAATGTCTCCAGCAGTAACTGGTCCAGTCCCCTTTTTTTCGAGAGTAAGCCACTCAATTCCAGAATTTGACTTCTCGACGATAAGTCCTTTGAGATTGAGAAGAATATCGAGAACAGAATCATGAATTCCTGGAAGTGTTGCGTATTCATGAGAGATACCTTCTATTTTAACACCAGTTACTCGTGTCCCTGGAATAGAAGAGAGCATCACTCGACGAAGCGAGTTTCCAAGAGTGACTCCATAGCCATTTGGAAGCGGTTCTACTGTGAAAATAGCTTCATTTTCATTGATAGCTTTTTTGAAAATTTTTGGAACTCAGATGACAGTATGTATAATATGCATAAAAAAGATAACGAAAAAAACTAAAAAACTGGAAAGCGATTATTTTGAGTAGAACTGGATAATTCGTGGAATGTCTATCATTTTATCAAAATCACTTTTTTCTGGAAGAGCGGTAATAGTAATGGTAAGATTTTTTGGATCTACATCCATCCACTTTACACTGGTAAGTGAAGCTTCTTTATTTTTTTGAGAAAATTCACTAAATTCATCAATAAGAGTCTTATAGAGAGGAGATTCTTTCATTTTTTCTTTGAGAGAAATCACATCTCAGATTTGTACTTGATATGATGGAATGTTTTGTTTTTTTCCGTTTACAAGGAAATGAGAATGATTGACTGTTTGTCGAGCTTGCATAATAGTACGAGCAAAATTTGATCGTAGAATCACATTATCAAGACGAAGTTCAAGCATTCGGATCATTGCCTCACCAGTCGTAACATCAGTAATTTTTGTTGCTTTTTTATAGTATTTTACAAATTGCTTTTCTGAAACATGATACTGTCGTTTTGCAGCCTGTTTTTTTCGAAGCTGCATACCATATTCAGAGAGTTTTCGTCCTCGTTTTACTTGACAATTATTGTTTTCGAGGTTGTATTTTTCTGTCCCAAAAAGGTTGTAGCCTTCTCGTCGACAGAGTTTCATTTTCGGTCCAGTATGACGCATAAAAATAAAATTTTAATAAATAGGAATTTTGATACAAAGTATTAGAGCTTTCGCACTTTTCGTTTTCGGCAACCATTATGAGGAACCGGAGTAACATCATAGATAGCCAGAAGTTCTACATCGTTTTCGAGGATACCTCGAATCGCCTGTTCTCGACCAGCTCAAATACCTTTTACGTAGACGTGTGCTCGCTCAATAGAGTGCAGTGATTTTGCCTTTGATACAGCATTTTCACTCGTAATCTGTGCTGCATATGGAGTCGCTTCACGAGCTCCCTTAAATCCAGAGCTTCATCCTGTTGCCCAAGTGAGAACCTCACCTTCTGGTGAAGAAACGACAACATGAGTATTATTGAGAGTAGCAGTAATAGAGATGGTAACCTCTGGCACAGTTCGTCGAGTTTTTTTCGAACGGCGGAGTGTTGCTTTTGCCATAAAATAAAATTATATAATGAGAGTAAAAAAATAATTATTTTTTCTTATTTTGGATAGTAACTGCTCGACCTTTTCGAGTACGAGCATTTGTTTTGGTTCGCTGCCCTCGTGTTGGAAGACGTTTTCTGTGTCTGCTTCCACGGTAGGTACCAATATCTTGAAGGTTCTTAATGTTTCCAGTTACTTCTCGTCGCAGATCACCTTCTATTCGGTATTTTTTGAGAACTTCACGAATTTTATCAAGTTGTTCCTCAGAAAAATCTCCCATCTTTGTTTCGTGTGGAAGCTTTACTTCATCGAGAACCTGAGCAGCAATCGATCGCCCAATACCATATACATATGTAAGAGAAATTACAGCATGTTTATGATCGGGGATATTTACACCAGCTATACGAGCCATAAATTAAAAAGAAATAGAAAAATAAAATTAAAATTGGATATTTTTTTAAAAAAAATTACCCCTGTCTTTGTTTGTGTTTTGGGTCAACCGAGCAAATCACTCGTACTGTCCCTTTTCTGCGTATAACTCTACAATGTGGACACATTGGTTTTACAGATGGTCAAACTTTCATAATATTCGATGAATGAATAAGTAAATTGATACAATGAGAATATCTTGTATACAAAAATTATACAAGAAATGCCTATTTTTTGTTTTTTGCACCTCTATTTGCTCCTGGTTTTCCAGAGCCTTTATAGGATTGTTTTTGAGTTTGTTTGCGAAATACGATGCGGCCGCGGGTGAGATCATATGGTGTCAACTCTACAACCACACTATCTCAAGGAATAAGTCGAATAAGATGTTTTTGCATCTTTCCACTTACATACGCTCGAATAACCATATTTGAGAAGTCTTCTGGAAGCTCTACCTCAAAAATAGCTCATGGAAGGGCTTTAAGGACTTTCCCTTCAACTTCGATTTTATCGTCTTTTGCCATACAAATTCAAAAACTTATTGCTAATACAAATAATAAAGCTCGCTTAGTATATAAAAAAAGAAATAAAATGCAAATTTTTTTAAGAGAAAAATATTTTTATAGATTTGCAAGGGAAAACCCAGTGAAACATATTTGTATACGATGCAATGAAAATAAACAAAAAAATAGCTTCTAGAATTTATGAGTAGGTAGCAAGATCTTTTTCAATATCTTGTATCTTTCCTTTTATGCGTCAAAGGATTGAACTCACAATTCTTCTACAAGGAAAATCGAGATTTTCAAGAGATTCTAGCTGAGTTATCATCTGCGATGATGTCTCCATTTCTCTTTGCACCCATCGTACAAAAGCCTCTGAATTCCACACTTGGACAGGATCTTGCATAAGAGACTTCAAATTAAAACCACAATTATCAAAGACTTCTTTTGGTATATTGATAATTCATTTAGGAATCTCATGTTCAAAATCACACAAGGCATATATTTTTCACTGTAAGAGTCCAAGATCATAGATATCAGCTTCTCTATTTTTTGAAGGAATAATTTTTCGATATTTTGGAACAATCTTAAAAGGAAGTGGAGCATTAAATCACATAAGAGCAATATTGATAGAATTTCGAAAGGTTTCTCTATAGAGCTCATCAAGCTCTTTCTGGGGAAATATTTCCTGCTTGTTTTTCCGGTTATAATCTTTTTCTATAGCATTGAGGTATTCAATGAATTCTTTTTCTACGCTATCATTTGGTCATTTTACAAGATTGAGTTTTTGTATGGCTGTCTTAAGCGTATATCAAATTAGATCTTCATAACCCCCCCCTCTATTACTTGTATCATTTTTTCTTTGAGATCAATAAAATTTGTGTATCCATCTATATGCTGTATATCTCAATCTACGAAATCATCAACCCATCGAAAAAAAGAATAGGCATATTTCAAATTTGGCAAAAGAAAATACACAAGCTCTCATTTATACTTGTGAAAATCCCTAGAGAGCAAAATGCCATGAATCTCAAAAGGCACAAAAAAATTGTAAAAAGCAAAATGCTTATCTATCTTTTTTTCCATTAAATTACACATAAAACAAGGAAGTCAATCCAATTGAATTTTACGTACATTATGCGGAAGTCATGTCATTATGCTCTATAAATAGAAATAAAATATATTTTATTTTCTTTCTACCATTTTATAAAATTCCATTGTATCTCAAACTTCGACTTTGACATCTCATTTGAAGTTGATACCGCATTCTTCTTCTGCTTCTACTTCAGGAACATCAAGTGGTCATTTTTTGAGATTAGCAACTTCACCAGAGCCTACCTTGTGATTTTCTCGGATTACACGGATTTTTGCTTTGTTTTCGATTTTTCATTCATCGACACCCAGACCAACAATCATCATTTCATTATTTTTTCCTGTATAGAAGATAGCCTTGACAGTTGCAGTTCCAAGTTCGAGCTCTTCCATCTTGAGATCAACCATCCCTGTGATAATTGCTTCGACTTTTTCGATAATATGATAGATAACTTTTTTGTTGATAAATTCTATTTTGGATTGTGAAAGTGCTGATTTTGCCTGAGCAACCACTCATACATTGTAGGCAATCAAAAGCGCCTGAGAAGTACCAGCCATCATCACATCAGACTCACTGACATCTCCCACAGCAGCGTGGATAAATGTGACCTGTGTTTCATTGGTCGAAAGTTTTGAGAGAGAGGCCTTGAGCGCTTCGAGTGAACCACCTGAATCTGTCTTGAGGACAATTTTGAGTTGTTTGAGAGCTCCTGACTTAAGGCGAGACATCAGCATATTAAGTGATGCGCCTTCAAAAGCATGAATCGATTTTGTATTTTTTGCAAGAGCGTATTCTTTGGCGCGATTCGTAGCAATATCTGCCGATGAAACCACCTGAAGAATATCACCACCCTCGACTACTTCCGAAAGTCCAGTAATTTGCACTGGTACACTTGGACCAGCTTCATCAATATTTTTTCCATTAAAATCCTTGAGAGTTCGAACCTTTCCACTGGCGCCAGCACAAACAATATGATCAGATTTTTTGATAGTTCCTGTATTGACAAGAATAGTCGCTGTTGATCCTTGTTTTGGATCCAAATTCGCCTCAATAACGGTCGCAATAGCAGGACGATTTGGGTTAGCCTTGAGTTCAAGTATTTCAGATTGAAGGACAATCATCTCAAGAAGCTGATCAATACCCAAACCGGTGTGAGCTGATACTGGCACAACCACAGTCTCTCCTCCCCAGTCTTCTGGTTGGAGTCATTGCTCCGCCATTTGCCCTTTTACAAGATCAACATTTGCTCACTCTTTATCCATTTTATTGACCGCGATAATAATCGGCACTCATGCTTCTTTGGCGTGGTTAATTGACTCGATAGTTTGTGGCTTCATTCCCTCATCAGCGGCGACAACGATAACAGCAATATCGGTTAATTTGGCTCCACGAGCTCGCATAATAGTAAAGGCTTCGTGTCCAGGAGTGTCGAGAAAGGTGATTTTTGTTCCATTTTTTTCGACTTGATAGGCTCCAATTTTTTGAGTAATTCCTCCCGCCTCTCCAGAGGCCACTTGAGATTTTCTAATATAATCAAGAATAGAAGTCTTTCCATGATCGACATGTCCCATCACAGAAATAATCGGTGATCGAGGTTTGAGATTCTCAGGCTCATCTTCTTTGAGGAGGTCTTCGATATTTCCATCCATAAGATCCGTGACAGCAACATCTTCAGAAATTTCTTTGATTATCTTGATATCAAAAGCTTCTCCAATAAGGAAGCAAGTATCAAAATCAATTTGCGCATTGAGATTGACAAGTACTCCATTTTTCATGAGTTCAGCTATAATTTTTGCAACTGGAATACCAATTTTATCAGAAAATTCTTTGACCGAAATGACATCTCCAATAGAAACTTCTTGTCCAGTACGATCCACAAGAATCTGCTTAACATCTTCAACTGATTTTTCTTTTTTCTTGACGGTCTTGTGTGAACGGCGAAATGATCCATCATCCATCTCTCCACCAACACTTTTGATGCGTCTTTTTCTTCCTTCTTCTCATCGATATTTTTTCTTGCCCTGCTTTTTGGTTCCATCTCGAACTGGATCCCCAAAACCAATATCACGCTGAAAAATCGGCTTCGAATCATCTCGCAGTCTTGTTTTTTTCTGGGTTCATGAATCTGTTTCTTGGGCTGTGTGAGGCTTTCTTCGTTGTCTTTTTTTGTGCTCTCGACGCTCCTCTTCTGGTGTTTTCATAACTGGCCTATGCTCAAGAGGCTTGAATTCACTCGATGAAGCCCCAAAAGAAATAGCTGGTTTTTTATTTGCATCTTTCTTGGCCTCTTGTTTTCATATGACTGACCGCAAAAGCCCCTCACTGGCATGCTCTCGCTTGACAAGTCGTACTTTTGACTTTGTTTCTTGCTTCTTTTCTTGATCTAAAACATCTCATTTTTTCTTTGGTTCAGGAGCTTTTGTCTCATCTTTTTTCTTTACAGATTTGAGAACTGGCTTTTTTTTGAGAACTGGCTTTTTGAGTTTGAGAGGTTTTTTCTTGGTCTCTTTTTGCGTATTATCCTGCTTGTTTTGCGTATTATCCTGCTTGATATTTGCATAATAATCATCTTGATGGTTGTCTTTTGGGTTTGACATAGAATAAAATTAATAGGAAAAAGCGCAAAGTAAGAATAGATTCCTCATTTGCTATTGATACTAAATCGACACCAGAATATGAAAAAAAATGATTTTGTCAATGAGAAAGGAACTTTTTGAGAAAAGTAATATTTTTATAAAATAAATATATGTTTTGTCAATTAGAAATACATACAATATACTAAAATGTTTTGACAAAATGCTACAAAATATGCTATGCTACCTGTGTATTTTATTTTTCTTATTTATACTGCTATGTATACCCGAACACAGATACGAAGCTTTTTTGCTTCTGTTTCAATTGGAGCCTTGATAACTTTGATGGCTCTCTTCTTCACATGAAGCATATTGACCGCTTCTGCACAAGTTACCCTCTCGAATGCTGTCATTGAGGAAAATACACCATATGGAAGTCTGGTGGGAACTTTTTCAACTGGGTGACTCGAGGCTTCATCTTGAAATGATGAAGACAAGTTTGTACTTTCAGGAAGTAATCTCTATACGAAATTTATTCCGGACTATGAAGCGCCAATTGATTTTGGAGGAACGCCACACGATAATAGTTATGTATATAATGTCAAACTTCCTTTTCATACCGTCGATGTAACAGCGGGATATGATGCATATGCAGCTCTTCAGGCTGATGGATCAATTATAGCTTGGGGAGTTTCAAACTGGGGTGGATCATGAGCGCCCACTGGAACTGGGTACACAAAAATCTATTCAAATGGGCATGCTTTTGCGGCTCTCAAAAATGATGGGTCGATTGCGGTGTGGGGAGCTTCGTGGGCATGAGGACAGTGAACACCGACTGGAACCGGGTATGTAGAGATTTATACGAATGCACAAGCATTTGCTGCTCTCAAAGATGATGGATCAATTACAGCCTGGGGAAATGTAAATAATGGTGGATCATGAGCTCCAACTGGAACGGGATATACAGAAATATATTCAAATAATGGGGCTTTTGCGGCTCTCAAAGATGATGGATCAATTGCAGCTTGGGGAAATGCAGATAATGGTGGGCAATGAGCTCCGACTGGAACTGGGTATACAGAAATATATTTCAATTATTGAGTTTTTGCGGCTCTCAAAGATGATGGATCAATTGCAGCTTGGGGAAATTTAAATAATGGTGGGCAATGAGCCCCGACTGGAACTGGGTATACAAAAATATATTCAAATTATTGAGCTTTTGCTGCCGTCACTACTGATGGATCGATTACAGTCTGGGGAAACGCTCAGTATGGTGGGCAATGAGCTCCGACTGGAACTGGGTATACAGAAATATATTCGACAGATAGAGCTTTTGCTGCCGTCACTACTGATGGATCGATTACAGTCTGGGGAAATTCAAATTATGGTGGGCAATGAGCTCCGACTGGAACTGGGTATACAGAAATATACCCAAATCGAGCTGCTTTTGCCGCCCTAAAACCCGATGGATCGATTACAGCCTGGGGAAATTCAGGCAACGGTGGATATTGAGCGCCGACTGGAACGGGATATACAAAGGTTTACTCTAATGTCCAAGCCTTTGCAGCAATAAAAGATGATGGATCGATTACAGCCTGGGGAAATGCAAGTAATGGTGGATATTGAGAGCCGACCGGAACTGGGTATACAGAAATATATTCAAATAATGGGGCTTTTGCGGCTCTCAAAGATGATGGATCAATTGCAGCCTGGGGAAATGCTCAGTACGGTGGATACTGAGCGCCGGACGGAACAGGATATACGAAATTATATCCATCCAGCTCTGGGTTTGCTGCTACCAAAGATAATGGAGATACTCTATCTTGGGGACAACAAATGTGAAGCTGGAACAAACTCGAGAAAGAGGTAGCAGAATTTATTATTACCATCACTGACAGCCAAAATGAACCAACCATACGAGACAACCGAACTTCAGACCTTCCAAATATATTCCAAAATACCCTCGAAGATGGCGACCCTATTGGAACCCTTGTTTCTCCATTTGAACATACAAACTCATACTATGAATTTGTAACTGGAATCGGTGCCGAAGATAACAGTCGATTCTCTATCGAAAATGCTCCTGCACAAACAGGAACTGGTCTCCTTAAATCAAATTTTGTGCCTGATACTGCTAATCCAGTTGACCTGGGAGATACTCCAGGAAACAATACCTACAGCATACGAGTCAAGAGAAATCTCTATGATTCTCCAATGATTGATGAATACAAAATATATAAAACTGGAAGTGGAACACCGGCAATAATAGAAGCCTATAATCCCCTATTTACACCGGGGTCAAGCATGAATTTTTCAGGAGGAATAATTTGAGGATGGTCCGAATATAGTCAAACTCTCAGTCTCGATGCCAGTGGAAATCTCTCGATTCCAGAGTACAGCTGGAGCTTCAATATATGAGCAGGAGATATAGAAATCGGAACAGGAACTGCAATAACAAAAATGTATCCAAGTGGCACTACTTATCAAATAAGATGAGTCTATTTCAAAAAAGTAACCACAAATGAAGTTTACGTTATAGAACTTTGATATCAGCGTTACATCAATGAATGGGAACTTGTAGATGTACCTCCGGTACTTCGATATGTTGATACCATTCCACCAAATGAGGCACCATTTATCATCGAAATTAATTGAGATACTGCAGAACCTCTCACTCTCACCTACGATGCCAATGGAGGAACTGGAACAATGGCAGATGAGACACATGAATCAGGTGCTGTGTTTAATTTGACTGCTAATGCCTTTACTCGAAATGGATATTCATTTGTAGGATGGAATAGTCAGGCT
>PDWI01000964.1_pt1 | contig 46385 bp, 33 predicted proteins | sample 1430891 | NCBI WGS metagenome assembly PDWI01 (sample SAMN01162508, study PRJNA174530) | Oral metagenome, whole genome shotgun sequencing project. | biome: Marine environment; feature: Marine mammal; material: Swab sample of the gingival sulcus; isolation source: swab sample of gingival sulcus...
AGCAGGAGCTTTCATCAGTTCTATGCCGAAATCATCCTCTTTCTCTACAGACTTCGAGCGAACAGAGGGACGAAACTTCCCAAGCGTGCCACAATCAACCGAATTACCTCTATCCAAATGACGAGCAATGACCGTTGTCATACGACTAATCACCGCCATTACGTCGGCTTTGTCCACAGTTGAGCCGTCAGCCAGCTCCTCGCACAATTCCTCAAAAGAAATTTGATTGTTAATAATCGTACGAGCGAAAAACACTTGTTTCTTTTTGCCATCTTTTTGAGGGATTTCCCTATTTTCAATCTTGTAACTTAACATAATTTGTTTGTATTAAAAATTAAACTTAATATGATAATCTTAAGAATTAGTCTTGACGAAAACTCGTTTTTTAGGCGATAAAAATTTGCCTTTTGAGGAAGGGCAAAAAACTCGCTTAGGAAGGGGGAAAAATTTTGAGCCTCAATTTTTTTATTTTGACCCTCAATTTGAAAAATTTGAGGGTCAAAATTTTTAAGACTAGTTTCGCCTACTTTTTATTGTCCTAAAATGAGGCAATTTTTCATCGGAAAACACGTCGTTAGTTGAGCGTCTTTTTAAAGGGGCGAACAGCAGTGGTCTCGTGGTTAGTATACTGGTAGGCATTCGTTCGTGTGCGGCTCCTGCCGAAGTCGATTCCCCACGCGTGATTTGAGAGATAGGGCGTAGACGACCAACGGCTGCCGCTATTGCCAAGAAAGAGCACAATAGACAAAGAGGAGAGGGACGAGCCATAAGCCGAAAAAACACGTTTGGTAGTAGCAGGATTAGAAGAGAAAAACTCAGGATAAGAAATACTAGCCAAAGTCTTACCCGAGTTTTGCAACCCGCCGACACACTCAATAATCATTACTTTCTTTGTATCCTCCCAAGAATAACGCCAAGCACTTTCCCAAGGAGTACCCTTAAAACGCAAAGCATAAGTTACGAAAGAACTCCCCTCGGCTTTGGAAATAAAATCAGAAGTTGTACCAGGAGGAACAGTATAAGTACCAATCACAAAACCTGCCTCGCTAGGATGAGGCTCTGGTTCATCAGAATTGAAGTAAACGTAAGTAGGAATAATAGACTGCCACTGCTCCTTAGTAGGTAGAACAAGACCAGCGTTGCTAAGAGGAGTGCCAGCATTGAATAAAGCATTAGCTTCGTCCCAGTTAAAAAGACCTGCATTATAATAACACCAATCAGCATAAACATTCGTTGTAGGAAGAGTATGATGATTGACCAAATCCGTTCCATCTTTTCTTACATCATACTTAGCGACGAAGTCAAGAGGATTATGATTATTTGTAAAAGCTCCAGCTCCGACAGTAATACTTGTGTTGTCTAAGACGATTGGTAAACGGTAAGACTTCCCCTCTTTGAAAGGGTCATTATCTGGCAAAGTAACAGTAAACATACGAGACGTAAAGTTTACTCCGCCTTTCTTGAACTTAACTTGGAACAGAAGTCTATCCCAACAGCCCTCTGTCTTGGGCATTCCCCACAAGTGGAAAAGAGGAAGGTTAGCTTTTTTAGATGCAAAAGTGCCAATAACGGGAAGTAAAGTGTAACCTTTAGTAGTTCCATTATAAATAGGATAAATAAAAGATTGATTATCGCCCTCAAACTTAGTTTCCTTATTATTGCCTGATTGAGTAGAAGTCTTGAAGTTTATCGTTGTATTACCCGAGCTATTTTGCATATCAAACTCTCCCTCAAAATAAAGAGCGTTGTCTTTAGCTACAGTAATTTCTGTAACAGTAATGGGTGTGCGAAACTTATTGACAAAACAAAGTCCGATGAGACAACCACGAGCTTTAAGCTTAACTTTCGATTTGCCGTCGCCAAGAATCTTATTGAATGGCATTACATCGGTCATTAGCGGAAGCTGACGAGCAATTTGTTCTTCCATATTCTTAATCCCAACAATCTTTTGGTTGGGTGAAGTCGCTCCTCTGAACTGAAGATAACGTTTATCGTTACTCCTTTTACCGCCAAGGGCAAAATAAGCCCACTTCTCATCTATAGGACTGAATATTGGGTCGTTTAGCTCATCACTAACAGGACAGTAAAAGTTAAACTCATTTTTCTTTTGAGGGTTAGTACTTTGTTTGAAGAAAAGCGTACTTTCCGTTGGCATACTTGTAGGTTTTGTAGTCGTAATATTTGCTTGAGGAACGCTTTTTTCATCAGGCGTTTGATTATCTCCCAAAACGCCCCAGTGAGCTTGTGTACTGCCGTCTTGAAGTTCAGCTAATGAAACCTCAAGCTTAGGCACAGCATAACCTTGACTCGTAATTGACGCACGAGCCTCGTGTTCATCTGCACCATATTCTAATAAGTCAAAAGTTTCAACTTCGGAAATAGAAGCCGTAAAGGTTGTGGTTTTTCCTGTTGAAAGGCTCTCTTTTTTGCCTTTGAGGTCTTGTTCCTTCCCGCAAGACGACAAAAGCGTTACGCCCAATAAACCTAGGGCGAAGTAATTCTTTAATTGCATAATCTAATTCTTTTTGAACTGTTAATACTCGGACTTGACTAATCAAACCAATCTTCTGGTTCGCCACCGTCAAGCCCCCAACCAGCATCATCTTTATTACCGTCTGTTAGGTCTTCAACGTCACCAGTACCCGAAAAGGTTTCCAGCAAACTAATTGACGAAGCTAGTCTTAGAACTTCTACCCGAGGAGCAAGGTAAAGCTCCTTTTCTTCTTTGTTTTTCTTCATTTCTTTATCAATTATATATGATACATTATTATATATCTGTACCCAGAATAAGCACAGAACCCACAAATGTAAAAAAAAAAACAATGCGAGCCAAATCTTGTGAAAGAGAAATGAATAATTCATTAGAAAAGCGTGTTGATTTATTAGCTTCGTATTTAATTTATTATGCTTACCTTTGTTCGTGGAATAATTATTATACATTAAATAAATATGGCAAGTACAGCAGATTTTAGAAACGGTATGTGTCTTGATATTGACGGACAATACTATTTTATTGTAGAGTTTTTGCACGTTAAACCAGGTAAAGGTCCTGCTTTCGTGAGGTCAAAATTGAAGAATGTAGCGACAGGTCGCATTCTTGATAAGACTTGGAATAGTGGTGTAAAGGTTGAGGAAGTGCGTATTGAGCGTCGTCCTTATCAGTTCTTGTACAAAGATGAAATGGGACTAAACTTTATGCACCCTGAGACTTTCGAACAAATCTCTATCGCTGAAGAAACGATTGATGGAGTTCAGTTCTTGAAGGAAGGCGATATGGTTGAAGCAATGGTGCACGCAGAAAGTGAAACTGTACTAACTTGTGAATTACCTGCTCACGTAGTGCTTCGTGTTACTTATACAGAACCTGGACTAAAGGGCGATACTGCAACAAACACGCTTAAGCCTGCAACAGTAGAAACAGGAGCTGAAGTTCGCGTTCCTCTATTCATTGGAGAAGGCGAGCTAATTGAAATTGACACACGCAGTGGTGCATACTTAAATAGAGTAAAAGAAGACTAATCCTAATCTTCTTAGTCAATAAAAAAGCTTGGAAAGAATACACTTTCCAAGCTTTTTTATTTTTCATTATTATTCGTTTAGTCCAAAGTTATGCAAGGCTTCCAGAACTGAAATTGCCTCTTTGATACTTGAGATTTTTTGCTTTTTGAGACGATAGCGTCCATTCTTTTGAGCAAATTCATAAGCCTGATGATTGCTTGCGATGAAGCTTAACAGAGTTTCGAAACAGGCTGATTGATAATAAGGATTTGATGTGTCAGCGATAAGCTGTAGGATAAGCGTATTCTGCTTAAGCGTAAGCTTTTCAAAGCCTAAACGCTTGGCTATTGCTCGAAGCTTAGGAACGAGGATTAGCTCTTCCACTTCTTCTGGATATGCACCAAAGCGGTCAATAAGCTGTTCACTAAACTTTTGTAAAGCTTCATCTGTGCTTAGTTTACTTAGCTCACGATAGAGAAAGAGTCGCTCAGAATCATTGGACACATAGTCTGTAGGTAAGCTTGGCATAGGCGAAACATCAATCAAGCAGTCTTGAACGAAGCTCTGTGATTGTTCCTTTATCTGCTCGTCATCTTGATATAATTCTGTAAATTCTGATGTTTTAAGTTCGCTGATAGCTTCCTCAAAAAGCTTCTGATAAGCTTCGTAGCCAATTTCAGTAATAAAGCCACTCTGTTCTGCTCCTAAAGCATTTCCCGCCCCTCTTATATCCAAATCTTGCAAAGCGATGTGAATACCACTCCCTAGGTCGCTAAACATCTCAATAGCTTTGAGCCTGCGACGAGCCTCACTACTTAGACTAGCGAGCGGAGGCGTGAAGAGGTAGCAGAAAGCCTTTCTATGGCTACGTCCCACACGTCCCCTCAACTGATGAAGGGCTGCTAGTCCATAATTCTGAGCATCGTTAATGATAATTGTATTTGCGTTTGAGACGTCAATACCATTTTCTATGATTGTTGTGGCAAGCAAGACGTCATAATCGTGATTGCCGAAGTCAAGTAAGACTTGCTCTAGCTTGGCACTTGGCATCTGTCCGTGCCCGACTACGATGCGGGCATCAGGGACGGCTCGTTGGATTGTTTCCTTAATTAGCTCAATGCTTTCTATCCGATTATGCACAAAGTAAACTTGCCCATTACGGCTTAGCTCAAAGTTAATCGCCTCTGCAATGTTGCTCTCTAAGAAACGTGAATGAATCGTTTCAATTGGATAGCGGTTGCTTGGAGGGGTGTTAATGTTAGATAAGTCCCTTGCCCCCATAAGAGAGAATTGCAAGGTTCTAGGAATTGGGGTTGCTGACATCGTAAGCGTATCAACGTTTGTTTGGAGCTTGCGTAACTTTTCTTTTACAGAAACGCCAAACTTTTGCTCTTCATCTATAATGAGCAAACCTAAGTCATGAAATGCAATATCCTTGCTTGTTAGCCTATGCGTACCGATAATTATATCAATCTTACCCTCCGATAGAGCTTGAATAATGGCTTTCATCTCTTTGGGTTTCTGAGCTCTTGAGAGGTAAGCAATACGAATGGGATAGTCTTTCAAACGCTCCGAGAAACTACGATAATGCTGATAAGCTAAGACTGTCGTTGGGACAAGAATAGCTACTTGCTTGCCGTCCGTTACGGCTTTGAAAGCCGCTCGAATAGCAACTTCCGTTTTACCAAAACCCACATCTCCACAAAGCAATCTATCCATTGGATAGGGGCGTTCCATATCTCGCTTAATCTCTTCCGTAGCTTTGGCTTGGTCGGGCGTATCTTCATAGATGAAAGAGGCCTCCATTTCGTGTTGCAAGCTCGTATCTTCACTAAAAGAAAAGCCTTTAACCTCCTTACGTTCTGCATAAAGCGTAATCAAATCACGAGCAATATCCTTAACCTTATTCTTAGTCTTTTCCTTAAACCTGTGCCATCTCGTGGAGTTAAGCGAAGAAAGTTCTACAGAAGAAGCATTCTCTTGCAGACGATAATGAGAAATCTTGGGCAGATTGGGCAGTTGAACATAGACCGAAGCTCCGTTGCGGTATTCAAGGTAAACGACTTCCTCCTCTCTATCAGCCAACTGCATTTTCATCAAACCTCTGTAACGTCCGATGCCATAATCCAAATGAACAACCAAGTCCCCAATATGAAAACTTTGTAAGTCTTTGAGCGAAAAAGTCGCTTTCCCCGCACGAAGCTTATCACTTCTCAAATTGTATTTGTGATAACGCCCAAAGATTTGATGTTCGGTCAGAAGAACGACTTTCTGCTTGTGGTCAATAAAACCCTCGTGTAAAGTAAGAGGAACTAGCTTTGGCAAGCTAATTTCTTGATGATGAGCTTGCAGTATTTCGCAGATTCGTTCGTATTGCTCTTGCTTGGCACTACTTATATAAAGGCTGTAAGCTTCGCTATCCCAAGCTCTAATCTGTTCACATAATGCTTCGTAGTTCTGCTGGCATAAGGGCTGTTGCTCTATATCAAATTCAAAAACTTTCTTACTACTTATCTTATGCTCTAGCCCTTTTGCTCCATAATAAATAGCTTGAAACTTATTGATTTCTTCAAGCAGTCTGCGTGGTTCAATCAAAAGCTTACGAATACGCTCTATACTATCAAAGTCTTCTTCATCAGAAACGTTAGGTTCATCGTTCCAAACGAAGTCAAAGCTTTCTGTAAGATGTCCTCCAAGAGGGCGAATTATACGATAATCTTTACTCAATAAATCAGTCAGAGGAGAGCGATTTTCATTAAAACCCGAAGCGACATCAGGCATTATACTTACCTCTTCAAGTTGGCGAATAGATAGCTGTTGCTCTACACTGAAAAAGCGTAAACTCTCCAACTCATCATCAAAGAAATCTAAACGAATAGGATAATCCTCTGCATAAGCATAGACATCAAAGATACTTCCACGAATAGCAAACTGCCCAGCTTCATAGACATAATCAACACGCTCGAAGCCCCAAGATAAGAGCTTATCTCTCAATTCATTTTGCTTAATCTCATCCCCTTTCTTTAGACTAATGCAATCGCTTAGAACTTCTTCCTTTGATACGACAGCCTCAAGCAAAGCTTCAGGATAAGTAACAATAAGTGGATAAGCTCGTTTGCCTTTGTTTGCCTCTGCTAGATTAGCCAAGAGGATTGTTCTTAGTGTAGCATTTGGTTCATCTCTATGCCCATACTTAATAGCTCTACGATAACTAGAAGGGAAGAAAAACAACTCTTCCTCATTATAAAATTGACTTAAATCAGAATAAAGATAAGCAGCTTCATCTGCATCGGACATAAGGCAGAGCAAGGGAAGTTTTTCTTGATATAGACTAGCCAAAAGGAGGGAAAAGCTAGCTCCCTTTAAGCCTAGGAGTGTAATATCTTGTTTGCTACGTTTTATACTGCTAAGCTCCCCCTTGAACGAGAGCATCATCTCTTTATTCAACATCTACTTTCTATTTAATATGGTGCCCCTAGCTTATTTTACTACAATCGATGAATTTATTCATCTCTCCATTATATCTAAATAATTCAGTACAAATATAAGTTATTTCCCAAACACTTAATTTCCCCTTAGAGAGAACTTCTCAGTTTCATCGGGAAGAAACTGCAGTTTCTTTCAGAAGAAATTAGAGTTTCTCACGGAAGAAACTCTAGTTTCACAGGCTTGAAACTCCGACGAACTCTAAGAAAAGACAAAAAATATAGGGTGTGCCGAAACGACACACCCTATTAACATTGTCCAAAAGCGACTTACCTTCTTCTATCTTTCCCTTGACTTATTTGCTACGTCCTTCTTGACAAATCTGCATTACTCTTAGGAAGTTTCCGCCCCAAAGTAGAGCAAGCTCTTCTTCTGTGTAACCACGGCGAAAAAGTTCCATTGTGATACGCTTTAAGTCTAGCGAAGAGCGACAGCCAATCAGTTCGCCGTCTCCGTCAAAGTCCGAACCAATCCCTACGTGCTTAATCCCCACAAGGCGAATGATATGCTCAATATGTTCAACTGCATCAAGATAAGTGGCTTTGTCATCTTCTTCGGAAATAAAACCAGCATAAAGACAAACTTGTATCACGCCCCCCTTACCTGCAATTGCTTTAATCGCATCATCTCTAAGATTGCGAGGGTGATTGCAGAGACTTCTCACCGAAGAATGACTAACAATCAGAGGCTGTGTACATAGCTCCAAGACATCACGAACCGTTGCTTCGCCCGTATGACTTAAATCAACCATTACGCCAAGAGCATTCATCTCTCGCACAACCTCTCTACCAAAATCACTTAGCCCTCCGTGTGTATTCACTGATTTATTCGCAGAATCACAAATCGCATTATCTCCATTATGGCAGAGCGTTATATAAGCAATGCCGTACCTATCTCTGAACTCCTTAATAAGGCTAATATCTGTACCAATAGCATAGCCATTCTCAATGCCTGTAACAATCGCTTTCTTTCCCTCTTTCTTTGCTAAAATGATGTCTTGTGGCGAACGAGCGTGAACAGCAGTCTCAGAGTGTTGCCCTATATGTTTAAGCAATTCGCTAAGCTTCTTTTCTGCCAAAGCCTTAGCTCGGTGATGAGCGTCTTCACTAAGTTCTCTTTGAGGCAAGTAAGCAACCATAACGCTTGAGTCAATCTGTCCCAACTGCATTTGCATAACATCAACCTTTGTTCGCCCCATACTATTATATAGGTCAAAGTCTTTTCCAAAGAACATTGGCGTATCAGTATGCGAATCAATAGAGATATAGTGCTTATGAAATTCGCTTGCTCTGTGATAGAGTTTAGCTCGCTGAACTAAATCCTCAAAAAGTTTTCTTTGCCTTTCGTCCCCTCCTACAATCAATTGCTCAGGATGCCACTGAACAGCAATAATATCATTCTCAGGGAAAGCATCTATAGCTTCGTTTACGCCATCAGAGGCAGAAGCAACTTCCACAAAGGGATAGTATACATCTTTTAGAGCTTGATGATGAAGACTATTCACATAAATAACTTCCTCCTCCTTAATATTAAGTATTTTAGTCAAACGATTAGGATAATGCTTAGTCAAAAGTTTATGAGCAAACATTGTCTTAGGAATCTTTGGTGAATGGTCAATAGCTCCTTCGCCCTCAAACTGATTGTACAAATCTTGATACAGCGTAGAGCCATAAGCCAAACCCAAAATTTGATGCCCACGACAGATACCAAGCGTTGGCAAGTTCAAGAGCCTTGCAAGACGAATGACAATTAGCTCGTAAGTATCCCTCGTTGGGTTAATATCTCCCAAGCCTTTAATCGGCTCTTCATCAAGAAACATTGGGTGAATGTCAGCTCCCCCCGTTAAGAGCAAGCCATCACAAGAGCGAAGAGCCTCAAACAAAGTCCTTATATCTTTCGTAATAGGAATAATAAAAGGCACAGCACCAGTCTCTACTAAGGCATCAGAATAAGCCTTAGCAAGGCAAGAACCAAGCTCTGCTTCATTGGCTGTAATAGCAATTCGTGGCATATAGTCTAATAATGAAGAGGGAGAACCTAAACGGTTCTCCCCCAAAAAAGTATCGACCTGCCTATTAAGATTACTTACTTCTTGAGTAAGCTTCATATTATTCTTAGACATAATAAGCAAATATCTTTAAGTACTAAGCATCAATACGTGCATAGGTAGCATTATCCTCAATGAACTCACGACGAGGAGCAACCTCATCACCCATTAGCATAGAGAAGATTGCGTCAGCTTCGGCAGCGTTCTCAATTGTAACACGCTTAAAGGTTCTGTTCTCAGGGTTCATTGTCGTCGCCCAAAGCTGCTCTTCGTTCATTTCTCCAAGACCTTTATAACGCTGAACTTGCACCTTACCTTCTTCTCCTCCAGCTACACGCTCAATGAAGGCCAAGCGTTGCTGTTCCGTCCAGCAATACTCTTGTTCTTTGCCCTTCTTACATAAGTAAAGAGGAGGAGTTGCTAGGTAAACATAACCATTCTCAATGAGGCTTTTCATATTACGGAAGAAGAAAGTCAAGATAAGAGTTGCGATGTGGCTTCCGTCCACGTCGGCATCGGTCATAATCACAACTTTATGGTAACGAAGCTTAGATAGATTAAGAGCCTTACTATCTTCTTCTGTTCCAATTGTAACGCCTAGAGCAGTGTAGATATTACGAATCTGTTCGCTCTCAAATATCTTATGTTGCATTGCCTTCTCTACGTTAAGAATCTTACCTCTAAGAGGAAGGATTGCTTGATATTCTCTATCACGACCAGCTTTGGCTGTACCTCCTGCAGAATCTCCCTCCACAAGGAATAGCTCTGATAGTTCAGGGTCTTTACAAGCACAATCGGCAAGTTTACCGGGGAGTCCACCTCCTGAGAGAGGCGACTTACGTTGTACTTGCTCACGAGCCTTACGAGCTGCGTGGCGAGCTTGAGCAGCAAGAATAACCTTATCTACAATAATTTTGGCTTCCTTAGGGTGTTCTTCTAGGTAATATTCCAAAGCCTCGCTCACAGCCATATCTACAGCTCCGATAACCTCATTATTACCAAGTTTAGTCTTAGTCTGACCTTCAAATTGAGGCTCTGCAACCTTAATACTAATCACGGCAGAAAGTCCTTCACGGAAGTCATCTCCTGTTACTTCAACCTTTGCCTTCTCTAGCATTTTAGAGTCAGTTGCGTATTTCTTCAGTGTACGTGTCAATCCACGACGGAAACCAGCTAAATGCGTTCCCCCTTCAATAGTATTGATATTATTTACGTAGCTATATACATTCTCTGAGTAAGAAGTATTGTACATCATTGCCACTTCTACAGGGACACCTTGCTTCTCCGTTACGATATGAATCACATCATCTACAAGAGGCTCTTTACTTCTATTGATATGGCGAACAAATTCCTTCAAACCTTCTTCAGAGAAATAAACTTCAGACTTAAACGAGCCATCTTCAAGCACTTCTCTCTTATCTGTCAAAGTAAGACGGATACCTGCATTAAGATACGCAAGCTCACGAAGTCTGTCTGACAAAATCTTAAACTGATACTCCCCTACATTAAAGATAGATAGGTCAGGCTTAAAATAAACACTTGTTCCTCGTCTATCTGTAGAGCCAAGCTCTTGTAACTTTGTCGTTGCAATACCCTTAGAGAACTCCATTGCATAAGCCTTACCCTCACGATGAACTTCTGCTCTTAAATAAGTAGAAAGAGCATTTACACAGCTCACACCTACCCCGTGCAGACCTCCAGAGACCTTATAAGAACCTTTGTCAAACTTACCCCCTGCGTGCAGAACGGTTAGTACAACCTCCAAAGCACTCTTACCTTCTTTTTCGTGATAATCAACAGGGATACCACGACCATTATCGTGTACTTCAATTGAATTGTCTTCAGCAATTACAACTTGAATATCAGAACAGTGTCCTGCCAAAGCTTCGTCAATAGAGTTATCTACTACTTCATAAACTAGGTGATGCAGACCTTTCTCGCCGACATCACCAATATACATTGCAGGACGCTTACGAACTGCCTCTAGTCCTTCTAAAACTTGAATACTACTAGCTGAATATCCGCTAGCATTCATTATTTCTTTATTCTCTTCGCTCATTATAATGATTATATGATGAATCTTTTTATACTATCTAGCAAAGATACTCATTTTAATAGAAATTATCAAGAGCTAAAAACTAATAATTTTATGCTTCTCCCTTTTAGCAAATAACAAAACTAGAAGTAAAGAAAAAGAACAAAAAACAGCAAAAAACGCCCTCTTAGAGAATCTTATTTTTAGTATAAATATCACAAATCGGAACACCCGCAGGGTGTTTTCTTAAACCTCTAACAATCAAGCTTATAGGAACTCCTTAAATTTGTCAAAAAAAATACACGGAAAACTTTTAAAAGTTTTCCGTGTAAATTAAAAAAGTTTTCCCAGAAACTTTTTTGAGTCTCCCCTACCACTTCTCAACCTAATCTAAATACGACAAATCGGAACATAGCTAACGATTATTTTTGAAGACTTAATTAGAACTTATATTGCAGACGGAAAGTGAGCATATTGTCTGCTCGGTCTTGCTCGAAACCTGAAAGCTGAGAGCTTGTTTCGTTCCTATTGATTTGATAATAGGCTTGGAGACGCAAGGCTTTGTTGATGTGCCAAAGCAAACCCATTCCATAAGCCGAACGCATTATATCAGCTTCACCTAGATGCTTTGTGGGAGCAATATCATTACCCGAAACTTCAGTATTTGGGTCGTAAAAGTCATACTTTAGGACAGCCGAAAGAGGAAGTTTGCCTAAGTCTTGTACGAGCATTAGGTAAGCTCCTCTAAAATTACGTAAGTAGGTCGCTGTATTTTCTGGAGCTTTAAGAGGACTTTTGTTACTATTCTTTAATGCAGGTTGAGAACCGAAGATATACTCTCCTCTAAGTTGGGTAAATCCCAGAGATGTTTTGAGCTTTGCTTGGGCATCAAAACCAAAGTATTGACGAAGTTTGTATTCATCTTTCGTCGTTTCAGATTTGAAACTTCCCTTATCCATTTTGTAAATAGTCTCGTTCCCTAGCTTACGAAAACCATAATAGTGCGAGACCCCTAGACCTAAATGGAACGAAGCATTTAACTGCTTATTGAAACTTAGATGATTGATAAGGTCTTTTCTATTATCAGTCTCTAGTCCAATTCCGTTTCCTGCAATAAGAGCTGTTTGCAGTTTAAGGAAGCTTAAGGGAGATGACTTATCTGCTTGAAGCGTTAATAAAGCTCCGAGGTCGCTATTTAGAGGGAAGAGCGTACGGATAACCATTGCTCGCTCAGGCGACTCCCTAAGAGAAGAAGATTGAATAACTTCGTAGCTAAAAGGGTTTGAGAATACTCCTAGCTTAAGATTAGACTGAGCAAGCTTCTGCCAAGGAGACTTAACTTGCATATAAGCTAAAATAAGTCCAACTCCTCGCTCCGTGATGTTCAAGAGGGCAAGTGCTTTCATATTTTTATATTCGGAGCTAAGCTTAAAATAACCACGACGCAAACCAATGGCATTCTTACTTTTATCTTGTTTGATACTGCCAATATTTAATTTGCTAAACTTCTCTCCAAATTCAGTCTCCGCTTGAATATAACCTCCTATCTTAAAAGGGGTTTCTTTTTTGCTCGCTTGCTCTAAGCGAGTAGTTCTCTCTAACAGCTTTTGGTATTCGCCTCTGCTAACTTCTTGGGCATTCAGCATAAAAAAGCTTAATGCAAGAATGCTAAAACTAAGTAATATCTGTCTCATTTTTGATTATTTAATATAAAAGGGAGAACTAGCCCCTTTATCTTGAGCTAGTTCTCCCTTAATGTTTCCAACTTTATCTCGCTGTATTAGATACCACGTCCATGGCATTGCTTAAACTTCTTACCACTTCCACAAGGACAAGGCTCGTTGCGACCGATTTTCATTTCGGCTCTCGCAGGCTGAGCTTTTTTAGGCTCTGAAGGGTCATTGTAGGCACGGCTCTCCGAATAGTTCTTCTTCGTTCTGGGCTTTGCTTGTGCCTCTTGAACAGGAGCTTGAGAGCCTTGTGCTTGTTGCTCCGCTTCAAAAATCTTAATACGCATTAGAAGAGAAGCCGTCTTGCGGTTCATCTTGTTGAGCATATTGCGGAATAGTTCGTAAGACTCAAGCTTGTAGATGAGCAATGGGTCTTTGTTCTCGTAACTAGCATTCTGAACAGAGTTACGCAGTTCGTCCATTTCTCTCAAATGCTCCTTCCACGCTTCATCAATCATATGAAGAAGTACAACCTTTTCAAAGTCATTGATGATTGAGCGACCTTCTGTCTCGGTAGCTTCCTTGAGCTTACAAGTTACCTGATAAACGCCCTTGCCGTCTGTAAGAGGCACTTGGATTAGTGGTTCAGCCTCTTCAAAGCCTTCCATTCCCTTAGCTTGCTCATAGATGCTCTTCAGTACAGGACTTGCTTTCTGTGCAATGCTACTGGTACGATGCTCAAAAGTCTTCATCACTTCATCATAAACGGTATCAATGATAAAGTCTTTCTTATTCTGACGGAAGTCATTCTCGTCAATCGGATTCTCAATAGCAAAAATACTCATCAAATCATCAGAGAAACTAGGGAAGTCAAACACTTCAAGCTGACGCTCTACAACCGCTGTGATGGCATCATAAAGCATATTCATTACGTCCATCTCAATACGTTCTCCCATAAGAGCGTGCTTACGACGTGCATAAATAACCTCACGTTGTGAGTTCATTACATCGTCGTATTCAAGCAGACGTTTACGAATACCGAAGTTATTTTCCTCAACTTTCTTTTGAGCTTTCTCCACTGCATTGTTAAGCATTTTATGCTCTAGCACCTCTCCTTCTTCTAAACCAAAGCTATCCATTAGGCGAGCAATCCTATCCGAAGCAAAGAGACGCATCAAGTGGTCTTCAAGAGAAACAAAGAAAACTGAACTTCCTGGGTCTCCTTGACGACCTGCACGACCACGAAGCTGTCTGTCTACACGACGAGATTCGTGGCGTTCAGTACCGATAATAGCTAAACCTCCAGCCTCTTTAACTTCAGGAGTAAGCTTAATATCCGTACCACGACCTGCCATATTAGTTGCAATGGTTACTACACCTGCTTTACCTGCTTGTGCTACAATCTCTGCCTCCTTTTGGTGAAGCTTAGCATTTAGAACATTATGCTCAATACCACGAAGACGAAGCATCTTACTTAATAGCTCTGAAATCTCTACCGAAGTCGTACCAACAAGGACAGGACGTCCATTCTCTACAAGTGTAACAATCTCTTCAATAACGGCGTTATACTTCTCACGCATTGTCTTATAAATGCGATCGTTCATATCGTTACGAGCGATAGGACGATTGGTTGGAATAACGACAACGTCTAGTTTGTAGATATCCCAAAGTTCGCCTGCTTCCGTCTCGGCAGTACCAGTCATACCAGAGAGCTTGTGGTACATACGAAAGTAGTTTTGTAACGTAATCGTCGCAAATGTCTGTGTCGCTGCCTCTACTTTCACCCGCTCCTTAGCTTCGATAGCTTGGTGCAGACCGTCTGAATAGCGACGTCCGTCCATTATACGACCTGTTTGTTCATCGACAATCATTACCTTATTGTCCATCACAACATATTGGTCATCTTTCTCAAAGAGAGCATAAGCCTTCAGAAGTTGATTGACGGTATGCACACGTTCGCTCTTGATAGAGTAGTCTGCAAGCATTGCTTCTTTCTGCTCAACCTTCTCTTCTTGAGATAGTCCTTTGTTATCAAGCTCTGCTAAATCACTAGCTATATCTGGCAAAACAAAGAAATGTTCATCGTCTGTTCCTCTTGTGAGCAAGTCAATACCTTTATCTGTTAGCTCAATGCTGTTGTGCTTTTCGTCAATAACGAAGTATAGCTCATCAGTAGCAATATGCATCTGACGCATATTGTCTTGAAGGTAGAACTCCTCCGTTTTGAGCAAACCTGTCTTAATCCCTGGTTCGCTTAAGTATTTAATAAGTGCTTTATTCTTAGGAAGTCCCTTGAATGAGCGGAAGAGTAGAAGGAAACCTTCTTCTTGTTCCTCTTTATTGTCAGAGGCAATCTTACGCTTTGCATCAACGAGCAGTTGTTGTGTCAGTTTCTTCTGTGCTGCGACTACTTGCTCTACGTTTGGCAAGAAATTTTCAAACATTTGGTCATCTCCCTTATCTACAGGACCAGAGATTATCAAAGGCGTACGAGCATCATCAATCAAGACAGAGTCTACCTCATCGACAATGGCATAGTTATGTCTGCGTTGCACCAAGTCTTCAGGACTTGTTGCCATATTATCTCTTAGGTAGTCAAAACCGAACTCGTTGTTCGTTCCGAAAGTAATATCGGCATTATAAGCGTTGCGACGAGCTTGAGTATTAGGTTGGTGCTTATCAATACAATCAACTGTTAAGCCGTGAAACATATATAGAGGTCCCATCCATTCGCTATCACGCTTAGATAAGTAGTCATTGACCGTTACCACGTGTACACCATTTCCTGTCAAAGCATTTAGGAATACAGGAAGGGTCGCTACAAGCGTCTTACCTTCCCCTGTAGCCATTTCGGCAATCTTTCCTTTGTGCAAGACCGTTCCTCCAATGAGCTGAACATCATAGTGTATCATCGCCCATTGCATATCATTACCTCCCGCAAGCCAATGCGTTTGGTAGATTGCCGTGTCTCCATCTATACTGACGAAGTCTCGTCCTTGTGCTGCGAACTCTCTATCTTGTTGAGAAGCTTTTACTCTAATCTCCTTATGCTCTGTAAAACGACGAGCCGTATCTTTGACAATAGCAAAGGCAATCGGATGAATTTCATCAAGCACCTCTTCCATTTTATCCATAATGGCAGTCTCAAGCTTATCAACCTTAGACCAAATTTCGTCTTTTTCGTCCAAAGTTTTTCCCTTAACAGAAGCTTTCAGTTCTGCAATCTCTTTACGATCGTCAGCTACGTAATCTTGTATTTTTTGCTTAAGCGAATTAGTTAATGCTCTTAGCTCATCATCGCTTAGAGCTGATATTTCGCCTCCTTTTTCTTTTACTCTTTCAACCCAAGGCATTATTTCCTTTAGGTCTCGTTGTGATTTATTCCCAAATAGCTTGGATAGTATGTCTAAAAATCCCATTATATATTGTATTCTTTTATTTGCTAATCTTACTATGTATTTTCTTCTCTCTATTGCTTTGCTTATCTAATTTGGAGGTCTAATCCTTAATATCTGACAAACAACCTTTACAATATCACGAACATCTTGAATGATAAAATCCTCTTTAGAGTATAGATGTCCTAAGCGATAAATGATTACAGGAGATTGAATTGCCTTAGTCTTTGCTTGTATGTCTAAATTATCTTCTTTGGGAATGACGCTCCAACCATTTAAGGCTTGGAAATAGACATCAGCACTTTCCTTTCTATCAATACTATTGTTTAGAAGCTCACTTTCCTTATTTAGAGCATTAAAGAAAAGCTGTTCGGAGCTATAAGCTGAAGCAATTCCTTCAACTTCTTGAAGTATTTTCGCCGTCGCAAGCGTGATTTCCGAATAACTTACCTTCTTCTCTGAAATAAGTTTCTTATTTAAGAATAATGCTCCATTAGCAAACTCCTCAATCCATTGCCCTGTACCATACAGAGCTGAAAGATAGACATTGACCAAAGCTTTCGCTTTGTTCGTGTCGATTTGATGATGAACCTTAGTTCCCTCTTTGCTTGGCAAGTTACTATAGCCTGTCCCTGAAAGCACGACTAAGCAATCTTTTAAGCCAATCTTCTTATCTAATGAGTTAAACAGTCGCTTTATATCTTGATCAAGGCGGAGATACATATCCACATCTTCGGCAGATATTTCCGTATCGTTATTTGGATAAAGCGTATAAGTTAGGCTAAGCAATGAGGGACTTTTGCGATACTCGTAGCCTGCATTCTCAACGAACTTAATAGCTAAATCTGTAAGTTCCTCATTAACTTTCGCCGAATGCTTAAACTCATCAATTTTCTTTGAATGATAAGTATAGCTGAATTTCTTTGACCAAGGACTGTAGCTTATCGCCCTATCTTTATAGTTTTTTAGAGGTTGCCAACGAATAAGACCCGAGACTAACCTTCGATTGATGCTTTGCTCCGAATTATTGTACGAACTAAGAAAAGTAGGTATCTGAGGATAGAAGTTTGTTGTAGCCCAAGAACCAAAAATATCATCGAGCCAAAAAGCTCCATCAGCAAGGCTTCCTGCTGAAGACATTGCTTCTCCCATTGAAGGAGCAATGCTATAGACTAGAGCAGAGTTTTGAGAAGCTAGTTTCAGCCTATCTCCTAGCGTTGAAACTCTTAAAGCTTTAGGCGAAACCTGATTCCTTGTATAAACACCATTGTAATGCTTGTCTAAGTAGATATTTTCCCATTCTTGCTTTTTACGAGTATACTTTTTATTTGAAATAATGCCATGTATGCTTGGCAGAACTCCCGTATGAATACTCGCAATACTTGCAGAGCTATTATTATAAACGATAGGGAAGTCTACAGCAGGATAGCAAAGCCCATCGGTAATCAAGCGATGAAGTCCTTCCTTATCCATCATAGGACTAAGCTCTTTGAGAAGCTCTCCTCTAAGCTGATCTACAGATATACAAACAACAAGCCGTGGCAATTCTTGTGCCACAAGCTTCGTATTTGTTTGCATTGCGAGCAATGTAACAAGCGAACTTAATAGTAAACGTATATAGCCTTGCTCCATTTATTTCTCTTAGACCTAGATGTTTTTTCTCTGTTTATGCTCTTTTTTCCGATACTCTGCTATACGCACAAAAGATAGTATGAGCAAAGTAAGAGATATAGCATAGATTACGCCATTAAAATGCTGTGGTAAAAAGCTTTCTACAAGTATAAAACTTACTAGATTTACAAAGTTAGCAAAATGATAGAAATATGCCCAATTATTTAAGCTCTTAATGGCTAAAAATGGCACAGCTATCAATAAATTTAGAGGATTAAGTACCCAAAGGTTGTAATTGGGAAAGACGTGAGGGTGCTCAGAATAGAATGAAAGATAGAATAACAATAAGCCAGCTAGTCCTGTCAATGAAAAAAGAATAATATCCCAAGCCTTACTTAAAACTCTGCCTTTTTTATAAAAACGCCAAGCTCGCTCACATAGCATAGCAAGTATCGCAAGCATTATTGTACTTGGTAGCATAATGTAACGCCAAAAACTTAGACTTTCATCTTTGGCATTCTTCTCTCCAATAAGTTTGACCGATTGCACTAGGCTATCTTTTAGTATAGTCCCCTCTTCATCTTTACTTATTATGTAATAATGAGGGAGAATAAGAGCTAGATAGTTTGGCAGAAAGCAACGCTCTTCAATGCTTATTGCTTCATCTGTCTGACTTCCTAAAGCTAAGTCTGTTCCTAGTACTAACCAAGGATTAGAAGCTTCTAATTTATTGATTTCCTCTCGCCAGGTTGAGGGAGTGAGTTTTCCTTCTAATTCTGTTGTTTCTAAATGAAGTTTGCTCTCTCCTAAAGCTTGCTTATTACTATCTTCTACTGCTTCTTTGATAATGTTAAGTAAGCGAATAGAACAATTATCATAAAAAAAGTTGTAGCGATAGACCCTATTCTCTGGCTCTATATTCCGAAGTAAATAATGCCACAGATAGCTTTTTGTCTCGTTATTTAGATTGAGTGTAATCTCTGTTATCTGACTTCCACGTGAGAGGTACTCGTTGATATAAGCGTTAGTCGCTACAGGTAGAACAAGGTAATCCGTCCTACCACTAAGGAAACGAATTAAGAAATCGTCCTTAAAGTCAAATATACCATAGTTTAAAGTAATGTCAAAACCTTGGATAATATCTTTAACTCTCAGCCCTGCGTGTCCATAGACTGTATAAATAGCCTCGTCATTTGGACTTGCTGTAAGTATACTAATTTGAGCTTCTGAGCTAATCTCATTAGGCAAATGATAATAGTTATCCTGTGCAGATAGAGGGATTATCTGCAGGCAAAGAGCAATCAAACTTAGAACGCTCCAATAGATTCGTTTTGAAATAATGTCTTGACCTATCATCATCAAAAAGGGAAGCTGACAAGGAGCCAAACTCCATACAGCTTCCCTCTTATTTAATAGCTAACTAATTGTATTAGTAAGGGAAAAGTCTTTATGCTTTTACTTAACAATATCAACAAGCTCTACTTCAAAAACAAGTGTGCTACCGCCAGGGATAGGACTGTTATAACCTTGTTGGTCGCCATAAGCTAAGTCAGAAGGAATCACAACCTTAACCTTTTCGCCAACCTTCATTAGCTGAAGCATTTCAGTCCAACCAGGGATTACTTGACCAAGCATAAATTCAACGCCGTCGTTAGCATCGAACTCTGTTCCATCAACGAGTGTACCCTTGTAATTAACTTTAACCTTGTCTTCCTTTGTAGGCATTGCTCCTGTTCCTACAGTAAGCACCTTATAAGCTAGGCCACTTTCAGTTGTCTGAACGCCTTCTTCTTGCTTAAATTCTTCAATGAACTTAGCTCCTTTTTCCTTTTCTGCTTTAACTTTCGCTTCTGCTTTTAGGCGAGCTTCTTCTTGCTTCTTTGTTTGGAAAGCTTGCATTAGTTCACGAGCAAGACTATCTGTCATTTGGATATTAGCAGAGTCTTGACTGATAACAGCTGTAAACGCAGAAAGGACTGCATCTAAGTCTAGTGTATCTTTCTTTAGCTTAGAAGCCATTTCGCTTGCAGTGATTCCGCCTGCATAATAGCTAAATTTCTTGTTGTCATTAAGCCCTTCCTTGAAGCCCTTTAAGAACATCTCTCTATCAATAAGAGCATTTTGAAGATCCTTAAGAGCTTCTTTCTTTTCTGCAAGCTTGTCGCCTGTAAGCCCTTCAAGTTGCTTTTCAAGGTCTTTAACAGCATTTTCACGACGTTCAATTTCTCCTACTAGTCCTTGACTTTGTAGAATACCGATAGCATAGCTAATGCTGTCGTTCTGTGTCTTTAGGCTAGCAGTCTTGTTACCACAAGAGTATGAGCCTAGAGTCATTGCTAGAGCCGTAGCTCCTACTAAAAATTTCTTCATAAAATTATATTTATTTGTTGAATGTATTATTTCTTTAGCTTAAGTGTCTTGTCTTCTCTTTTCAAGACAATAACGCTATCATCCTCTATTGTTTTTGCTTGATAAGGTCTTACATCTAGTAATTCAATCTCAAAAATCAGAGTTGAATAAGGCTTAATCTCTTTTCCTGCTCCTCGCTCACCATAAGCAAGTTCAGAAGGGATATAGAACTCATATTTAGAGCCCTTATTCATAAGACAAAGCCCTTCAGTCCAACCAAGGATAACATCTAGCACAGAAAATACTGCAGGTTGATTACGTTTATAAGAGTTATCAAACTCATTGCCGTCAATGGTTTTACCCTTGTAATGCACAACTACGGTATCCTGAACCGTTGGACGAACACCTTTTGTTGGACGAAGCACACGATATTGCAAGCCACTCTCCGTAAGCTTGACCCCTTGACGCTCTTTGTTTATGATAAGTGCAGAGTCGTTTTTGCTTTTATAAGTTTCTTTATGCTTTTGCTCAAGGTCTTCGACATAACTAACGACCAAAGCTTTTGCTTGATCTAGACTAAGTGAATCCCCCTTCTGCTCAAAGAATGCCGTACGAAAACCTTCAAAGATATGCTCACGGCTTAAAGAATCATCTGGAAACAAATTAAGACTTTGACGAAAACTATCGCCATTAAGCTTGCCAAAAGCATAAGCAACACTGTCTCTCTTGCTCCAAGCCGTCTTTGTAGAACTTGTTTTCTTTGTACCACAAGAAGCCAGCAACAGAGCAGAAAGCCCTATTGCAGTCAAAGCTTTTGTTACAAGCATTTTATTAAACATAACTGAGTGAAACTAGACGATGTCCAAAAGTTCAATAATGAAAACAAGAGCACTTCCAGGTTGAATGTGCTGTCCTGCTCCACGATCGCCGTAAGCAAGTTCAGAAGGAAGGGTAACTTTCCATTTAGAGCCAACAGGCATCAATTGAAGCACCTCAGTCCAACCCTTAATCACGCCCTTAAGAGGAAACTCAGCAGGTTCGCCTCTATCCATAGAACTATCAAAAACTACACCATTAACAAGCGTTCCGTGGTAATGACAACGTACAGTATCATCTATTGTTGGTTTCGCTCCATCGCCCATCTTAATCACTTCGTATTGCAATCCGCTCTCAAGCGTTACGACGCCCTCTTTATGGCTGTTGATTTTAAGATACTCTTCGCCTGCCTCTTTGTTGAGCTTCATTGTCTTAGCTTGAACCTCTGCAAAGTATTGATTGATCACTTCCTTTGCTTCCTCAAAAGTCATTTCAGGCTTTTCCTCGTTCATAATAGCATTAAGACCTGCGAGGAAATCCTCTCCATTAACTTTGCCAAAACCTGATGACAGAAAGTTCTGTCCAATGCTCAATCCAAGAGCGTAGCTTACTTTATCCATTTTTTTCTTTATTCAATTATCTACTACAAATTCTCCCTCTTATAGAGAAAGATATAATACCGCACAAAGATACAAAAATAATTCACAATACATAACTCGCTGTTTAAGTAGGTTGTTCCGATTTGTGTCATTCAGCTTAGTTTAGAAAGTTGTAGGGAATAGTCAAAAAAGTTTTCCAAAAAACTTTTTGAAATTACACGGAAAACTTTGGAAAGTTTTCGGGGAAACTTTTTTAACAAAATTAGACCTTTATATAAGTTTGATTATCAGATGCTTAAGAAAACAGCCTGTGGCTGTTCTGATTTGCAGTATTTACTTGCAAAATACAAGAGTATTTTATTCCCCGCTAGGACGTGGATTTGGAGTATTTAACTTTTAAGCAAAAGACTGAAAGACGAGTCTTTTAATAGGTTTATCCTATCCATTAACTAAATAATTAAAGACTTGTACAGAGATTTAGTATCTTTGCTTCCGTGGAATAATTAGATAGAATGGGAATGAATACAAATAAACCTTTGGCAGAACGAATGCGACCGCAGTCGCTTGATGATTACTTTGGGCAGGAACATCTCGTTGGTAAGGGGGCAAGTCTTCGTCAGATGATTGAGCGAAAGAGTATGCCCTCCATTATCTTTTGGGGACCTCCTGGAGTAGGGAAAACCACTCTCTCAGAGATTATAGCTAAGAGCTTAGACGCTTCTTTTTATGCCCTTAGTGCAATCAATTCGGGTGTTAAGGATATTCGTGAGGTGCTAGATAAAGCAAAGGCAGAGAGGCAAAATATATTTGCACAGAAGAATAGACCTATTCTTTTTATTGACGAAATTCATCGTTTCTCCAAAAGCCAACAAGACTCTCTGCTCTCTGCTGTAGAGCGTGGTGATGTTAGCCTCATTGGTGCAACGACAGAAAATCCAAGCTTTGAAATCATTCGTCCTCTGCTCTCACGCTGTCAGGTTTACACGCTTAATCCTCTTAGTGAGAACGAGGTGCTTAATCTTCTACAGCACGCTATAAAGAATGATGTGCTACTCAGCAAACGAAACATAGAAATTAAGGAAAGCGGAGCGATTATTCATCTATCGGGGGGCGATGCACGTAGAGCATTGAACATCTTAGACCTAGTCGCAATGTCCACTTCTGAGCAAGATATTCAGATTACAGACGAACTTGTTCGTAGCCTTGTCCAAGCTAATCCAATTGCTTTTGACAAAGGAGGTGAAATGCATTATGATATTGCTTCTGCCTTTATCAAAAGCATTCGTGGGAGCGACCCTGATGCTGCTCTCTATTGGCTTGCTCGTTTGATTGAAGGCGGAGAAGAACCCTCTTTTATTGCCCGCCGTTTGGTCATCTCGGCTAGTGAAGATATTGGTCTAGCTAATCCAAATGCTCTTTTAATCGCCAATGCTTGTGCCGATGCTTTAGAAAGGATTGGTTGGCCAGAGGGGCGTATTCCTCTTGCCGAAGCAACGGTTTATTTAGCTTGCTCGGAGAAGAGCAACTCAACTTATTTAGCCATTGACCAAGCTCTTGCTTATGTTAGAGAAACGGGCAATATACCTGTTCCGCTACACCTTAGGAATGCTCCAACTAAACTTATGAGCGAACTAGGTTATGGAGCGAATTATCTTTATAGTCATAACTACCCTAAGCACTTTGTCAAGCAACAATATCTACCGAATAACGCAGAGGGACAACGCTTTTGGGAGGCAAACGAAAGCAATACTGCCGAGGCGAAGATGAGCCTGCGTCAAAAAGAACGTTGGGGAAAATAAACAGAGCTTTCAAGAACAAGCGAAATAACGTATATTTGTAACACATTAAAATAAAGCTAAATTAGATTCAGATATGATAATGTCAATGACAGGTGCGGGTAAGGCTATCGTACAGCACCAAACGAAGAATATAAGCGTCTTTATTAAGACCCTAAACAGCAAGCAAATAGATATATCAGTTCGCCTAGCACAAGCATATAGAGAGCGTGAGATAGAAATTCGCAGTATGGTTAGCGAAGCTCTACTAAGAGGAAAGGTTGAAGTAAGCATCAGCGTAGAGGATAGTAATACTGCTCTTTCAGGCGTTCAGAAGCTAAATGCACAAGCTATTAGCTTTTATCAAAATGAATTGAAAAGGCTTGAGACAGAAGAGGCGATTAAGCTTAATATATCAGATGAAGTACTATTGCGTCTTCCTGCAGTTCTCCAACCAATGGAAGTACAAGTAAACGAGTTAGATGAAGCTGAATGGCAAGCTGTTCGTCAAGCAATTAAAGAGGCTCTTGACGAAGTTGTAGCTTTCCGCCGTCAAGAGGGAGCAATGCTACATAATGTTTGTCGCAAAAGAATTGAGAACATATCTACTCTATTACAAGAAGTTAATCAACCTGAGAGTGAACGCATTCCTGCAATAAGGCAGAGACTAGAAGATGCACTAGAAAAACTCAATCCTGATGCTATTGACCGTGGTCGCCTTGAGCAAGAACTAATCTTTTATATTGAGAAGCTTGACATCAACGAAGAGAAAGACCGCCTTGCTCATCATCTCAATTATTATTTAAAAGTTCTAGGACAAGAAGGGGCTCAAGGGAAGACATTAGGTTTCATTGCACAAGAGATAGGACGAGAAATCAATACGCTTGGTTCTAAGAGCAACAACGCTGAAATGCAACAAATCGTTGTGAAGATGAAAGATGAGCTTGAGCAAATCAAAGAGCAATCATTGAACATACTATAAAGAAACAAACTCAAAACAATGAAACAGATTATCCCAAGTGTAAGCAACGAAACAGACAAACTAGAGGTCGTCGTACTCGGTTTGCCTGATAGTCTAGGAGGTGTACCTCAGCTCTCGGAGACTTATGATGCTAAGAGCTATGAAGCTATTACTAAGGGAGTATTCCCAAGCGAACAAGCGGTTATCAAGGAGATGAATGCACTACACGAGACTTTAGTGAATAATGGAGTTCGTGTACTGCGTCCCAATCTTTTAGAAGATTACAATCAAGTTTTTGCTCGTGATGTTGCCTTTACTATTGATGATACGCTATTCGTTGCAAATCTAATCCCAGATAGAGCAAAGGAAACGAAAGCAATGCAAGACATCTTCGATATGATTGCTCCTGAGCATATAGAGCAACTTCCAGAGCGAGTGCATACAGAGGGCGGAGATATACTATTATATAATGATATACTCTTCGTTGGTTGCTATCTAAGAGATGACTACTCTACTTTCAAGACGGCACGAACTAATCAGTATGCTATTGATTTCTTCAAGGAACGCTTTCCAAATAAGACAATCGTTCCACTACAGCTACGTAAGCACGACCACGACCCACGTCAGTCGGTTCTCCATTTAGATTGTGCTTTCCAACCTGTTGGCAAGGGGAAAGCTCTTATTTACAAAGAAGGTTTCCTAGAGCAAAAAGAACTAGGACTTGTAGAAGAAATCTTTGGAAAGGATAATCTTTTTGCCGTAACAGGCGAAGAAGCTTATAATATGAATACGAACATCGTCTCTCTTTCGCCAAATAAGTTGATTAGCGATAAGAGTTTTGTTCGCTTAAATGAGCATTTAAGAACAAATTGGCAAATTGCCGTCGATGAAGTTCCTTATCAAGAGATTTCTAAAATGGGTGGTTTGCTTCGTTGCTCTACAATGCCTTTAGTTCGCTCAGCAGAATAGAATGGCAAAAGTAAAAGTGCAATACGCTTGCTCGGAATGTGGAGCCAGCTATCCGAAGTGGCAAGGACAATGCCACAGTTGTGGGAGCTGGAATACGATTGAAGAAGAGCTAAGCGTTCCGAAGACATCAAAGGGCAATAGTACAGCTATTGCCCTTTCCTTAGAACAAGAGAAGAATAAACCTTTGAGGCTTTCTGAAATACAACAGAAGCAACAGGAACGCCTTGATATGGGCGATGAAGAGCTAAATCGTGTGCTTGGAGGAGGTTTAGTTGAAGGGGCATTCGTTTTGCTTGGAGGCGAACCTGGGATTGGTAAGAGTACACTTGTTCTACAGACTGTCTTACGTTCTACCTACAAAACGCTCTACATCTCAGGGGAAGAAAGCTATAATCAAATCAAAATGCGTGCAGAACGTTTAGGCGTGATACACGACGATTGCCTTATTTATACGGAGACTAATTTAGAACGCATTCTGCATACAGCGGTAAGCCTTGAACCTGACTTACTTGTTATTGACTCCATTCAAACCATACAAACAGAGACTTCAGAGAGCAGTGCGGGGAGCATCGTGCAGATTAGGGAGTGTGCCAACCTCTTGCTTAAGTACTGCAAGACCTCGGGTATACCTGTTATCCTCATCGGACACATCAATAAGGAAGGAAGCATTGCAGGACCCAAGATTCTTGAGCATACCGTTGATGTCGTACTTCAGTTTGACGGCGACAAGCATTACCTCTACCGCATTCTGAGAGCTCAAAAGAATCGCTTCGGCAGTACGCACGAATTGGGGATTTATGAGATGCAAGGCAATGGTTTGAGAGGGGTTGAAAATCCTTCTGAACACCTAATCAGCAGAGAACGCTCCAAGCTGAGTGGCATTGCGATTGCCGTTGCAATGGAAGGGGCAAGACCTTTCTTAATCGAGACGCAAGCTTTGGTTAGTTCGGCTGTCTATGCTACTCCTCAACGCTCTGCTACAGGTTATGATACCAAGAGAATGAATATGCTCCTAGCCGTTCTTGAAAAGCGTGCAGGCTTCAAGCTCATTCAAAAGGACGTCTTCCTCAACATCGCAGGAGGCATTAAGATTGCTGACCCTGCAACAGACTTAGCCATTATCTCTTCCGTTCTATCTTCTAGTTTGGATATAGCTATTCCCGAAGGCGTTTGTCTCACAGGAGAAGTTGGCTTATCAGGGGAAGTTCGCCCTATCAGTCGGATTGAACAGCGTATTATGGAGGCAGAACGCATAGGTTTTAGAGCAATTATCATTCCACAAGATAATATGGGGGCTTTAGCCGAAAGGAAAGAGCGAACTATTCGTGTCCTTGGTGTTCGCACTGTGGAAGAGGCTTTCCGAATGCTATTCAAAAGAAAATAAATACAGCTTAAATGAGTAGTCAAAATTTGAGACGTCTCAAGCTTCCAATTGAGACGTCTCAATTAAACGGATGAGATGTCTCAAACAAACGATTGAGACATCTCAAATTTCTCCCTTATTTAACTCTCGATTTTTATTAAGTTAAAATTCAGTACAAAAAGATATGCAAAGAGTAGAACTAAGACTTAATCCAAAGTGTGCAATGACCGACGCTTTACTGCGTCAAGAGGTCGCTAAGGCTTTGGGCTTGAGCCTAGAGGAAATCACATCGATACAAATTCGCCGTCAGACGATTGACGCAAGGCAAAGAAAAGTTTTCGTTAATCTATCCCTTGACGTTTACCTTGGGGAAGAAAGCCCTATTGAAGATGATTTCTCTGATATTATCTACCCTGATGTTTCGGATAAAAAGAAAGTTGTCGTCGTTGGGGCAGGTCCTTGTGGGCTGTTTGCCTCTTTGCGTCTAATTGAACTAGGGCTTTGTCCTATCCTTTTGGAGAGAGGAGACGAAGTGCTGAAACGAAGACGAGCTATAGCTGAACTAGAGAAACTTGGCGTCGTCAATCCTGAGAGTAATTATAGCTATGGCGAGGGGGGAGCAGGGGCTTTTTCCGACGGCAAACTCTATACGAGGAGCAAAAAACGTGGAAGCGTAGAGCGTATCTTGCGTATTTTCTGCAAGTTCGGTGCAGACCCTAAGATACTCGTCGATGCACACCCTCATATTGGGACGGACAAACTTCCGATGATTATCAAGGCAATGCGTGAGCAGATTATTGCCTCAGGCGGAGAAGTGCGTTTTAATACTCGTGTAGACGAACTGCTACTAGAGGGCGAAGAAGTTCTAGGCGTTCGCTGTCATACAGGCGAAACTTTTATGGGTTCTGTTATTCTTGCAACAGGGCATTCAGCTCGTGATGTTTATCGTTATTTATATAAAGTTGGAATTGATATTGAGGCAAAAGGCATTGCCGTCGGTGTTCGTCTTGAACACCCTCAAAGTCTTATTGACCAAATACGTTATCATTCAAAAGAAGGGCGAGGTAAATACCTTCCTCCTGCAGAATATGTTTATAAGACGCAAGCTGAAGGGCGTGGCGTTTATAGCTTCTGTATGTGTCCAGGGGGCTTTGTTGTTCCTGCCTCTACAGACAAAGAACAGTGCGTAGTCAATGGAATGTCCCCTGCCAATCGTGGCTCTAAATGGGCAAACTCGGGTATGGTTGTGGAACTGAGAGCTGAAGACCTAAACAATAAGACTATCGGCTTTAAAGTAGAAGACCCTAATTCGCCTTTAGCTCTTATGGAATGGTGCGAAGCTTATGAGAAGGCAAGCTTTGAAGCTGGAAACAAAAGTTTGCAAGCTCCTGCTCAAAGGCTAACGGATTTCCTAAACAATAAAACTTCGTCATCTCTACCCAACTCTTCTTACAGGCTTGGGCTAACGGCAGGACGAATGCAAGACTTTATGCCAGAGTTTATTCATAAGCGATTAGCTCTTGGTTTTAGAGCTTTTGAACGAATGAGTAAAGGTTTTATTACAGAAGAAGCTCAACTAATCGGAGTAGAAAGCCGAACTTCTTCACCTGTGCGTATTCCTCGCCACTATCAAGGCGAAAGCATTTACCAACATATCCGTATTAAGGGTTTGTATCCTGCAGGCGAAGGGGCAGGTTATGCAGGCGGAATTGTCTCGGCTGCTATTGACGGCGAAAATGTCGCCTTCGCTCTTGCTAATCAACTGCCCTAATAAGAGCAAATATTTAGCTTTAATCAAATTCAACGTAACAATAAAGCAAAGGCTCGCCTCACAGCAAGCCAATTCTTAACTCTTAATTGCCTACTGGCGAAATAAATTCCTCCCTTGGCGGGAGGGGGCTTGCGAGAGTAACGAGCAAGACGGAGGGGGTAACAAGTTAAAACTAAAAGAGAGCCAAAAGGCTCTCTTTTAGTTTTAGTCCTGAAGGTCTGTATTCTTCGTCTAGCTCGGCAAAACTGTCGTCAATGTCCCAATCCTCAAAACCGCCGCCGCCTCGTGAGAAGCTTGCCATTAAACTCAAAGGCTCTCGCAGACGAATCAGACTAGCCTGTGGAGGTTCGTAGCGAACGAGAAGCCGTAACTCTTTCTTCTTTGTCATACCTACATTATTATGAATTAGTAAACGAATGGACGCCAATAAGCAAATCCTATTCTTATTTTTTGTCCACAAATGTAAAAAAAACAATGCGAGCCAAATCTTGTTAAGATTGACTCGCATTGCTGCGACAAGAAAAGGGAAGTTACTCTTAGCTCTCTCCTACTTATAAATAGAGCTTAGCCCTATTTAAGGTTTCAAGAAATTAAGGGAGGAAAGGGCGAAGAAGGGCAAAGTAGCTTGAGCTTCTTTGTCCTTCGTCGTTATGTAGGCTTAGGTTAGTTAAGTTTGTAGAAGTATAATCAGCTGTAAGACTTAGCTTTGTCCACTGACTAAGTAAGCGAACAACTTTATTAGGTAGAGAAGAAACACGGCAAAGAGCTTGAGGTCTTAGAAGTAAGTCGCAAGCATAAAGCCGTAAATCGTTTTCTCTATCAAAAGGCGTGATTAGAAAAAGGCTTGCCTCTCCCCTATCCGAAAGCATTTCTTTTGCTCGCTCCATTAGTTTGTATAGCGTCAATCCTTCGCTATCTTCTTGACGAGCTAAAGCACGCCCTCCATTAGGAGAGGTCGCACCATTGGAAGAGAAATAAGGAGGATTGCTGACGATTAGGTCAAAAAGTTTATCAGTTTTATAAGTAAGAAAGTCTTGGTTTAGGAGTTTTATACGTTTGGCATAGGGACTATTGTCTATATTAGCTCTTGCATCAAGTAAGGCATCTTCATTGATTTCTAAAGCTATGACTTCAGCCCTCGGGAAAGCCTCGGCAAGCATTAGGCTAATGATAGCCGTTCCCGTCCCAATATCAAGAATCCGTAAAGCTTCTGTCTTAGTATTACTTTTGATTTTGCTAATCCAAGCAGGCAAAAGAATGCCGTCAGTCCCAACTTTCATCGGGCTATGCTCCTGTACAATAGAAAAGTTCTTTAGCTTAAATGACATCGCTTATTAACTTTTAGTTTGATAGATAAATCTTTCTTCCCAAAACTATATAGTATTCATTCAAAAACTATATAGTATTTGCTCGGAAACTATATAGTATTTAGCCGAAAACTATATAGTATTTGAAGCTAGACTATATAGTCCAGAGAAGGCAGTGAAATATGAAAGCGTATTATTTGATAGAACTAGCAATCGTTTCCCATTGTCTGATACGCCATTCATTAGGATAAAGATTGTTCGTTCTATTGCCTAGATGTTTGACAAAACCTAAGCCCAAGCCTTGATAAGTAATAAGCTTGAAACCTTTAGATAAGTTTCCTTCAAGCTGAATATTTTGCCGTCCTAGATAGCGAATACAATCCTCTTGATTAAGCTCTACTCTTTCAAATGCTTTTTCATTAAGCTCCGTTGATAGAGCTAAAGCTGAATGAGGGATTAAGCTCTTGCCTTTAACTTCGGCAAGGGGAACTCCTGCTGAAAGAACGGCAATCTTCTTTTCCTTTAGCAAAGCCAAGCAGTCAGCCAAAAGACGCTTATAGGCATAGATAACATTATCCGCTTGAAGTTCCCATTCGTAGAAGTCGGCATTGAGAAGATAATCTTTAGCCTCCTGAGGAATTGAGATTTGCTTTCTATTTTTGCTTTGCTTCTTGGGTTTTGAAAAAGTCTTAGTTTCGGTATCGCCTTTCTTTCTAAAGACAGCCATAAATAGACCTTCCCCTTGTAAACGATTGGGTTGCATTCTATAGCAAGGATAAGAAGAGTAAGGCGAAAGCAAAACGCCCTCAGGTAAGTTCGCTAATTCAAGAGCTTCCACATCAAACTCCTGCATTATGAAGTTTACAATGTCTTCGTTCTCCAAACGATTAAAGGTGCAAGTGCTATAGACGAGTAAACCGTTTGCCCTAAGACTTCCATATATATTGCTTAGAATATCCTTTTGTCTCATAGCACAAAGCATAGGGCTATCAGCTTGCCACTCCTGTCTCGCACGCATCTCTTTGCGAAACATTCCCTCGCCCGAACAAGGAGCATCAATCAAAATAAAGTCAAAAGTATCCTTAACTTTCGCCCACTTATCAGGCATAGAAGAGGTAACAATGCTCATTGGATTGCCACATTTGAGCATATTCTCAAGTAAGATATTTGCACGATTTGGCACAACTTCGTTAGAAACAAGTAAGCTCCCTTCAGGAAGAATGTCTTGCAAAAGTGTGCTTTTTCCTCCTGGTGCAGCACAGAGGTCCAAAGCTTTCATTGGTTTGTCTCCAAAGAACTGCTTGACCTGATGCAATAACATAGAAGAAGCCTCTTGAACGTAATAATAACCGAGGTGAAAGAGTGGGTCAGCCGTGAAGAGAGGACGTTCATTGAGATAGTTAGCATTCGGACACCACGGAACGGAAGCTCCTAAATTAAGCCTTGAAGTAATAGTAGGTTTTGCTTTCTTTTGATTAAAACGAATGGAGGTTGGCGTTTCTTCATCTAGTGCTAAGCACAAAGCTTTAGCCTCCTCTTTGCCCATTAACGCCTCAATCTGTTCTATAAATTTGTTTGGTAAACCTTGCTTTGTCATTAGCTCTTTTTATTTTGTCTTTTCTTAACCTTAGCCTCTAGCTCCTTAATATGTTCATCATTATTTAAGACATAACGCATATAAAGTGAGTAAAGCGTCATCGTACTTGGCAAAGCAATCAGCAAACCAAAGAAACCTAATAAGTATCCCCAAACAGACAATGCTAATAGAACTAAAGAAGGACGCATACCCATTCTATGCCCCATTACACGAGGAACAATGAAAGTGTCTTGAATAATCTGCATCAGTGCTAGTACACCATAGGCAAGAAGGATAGATAATAGAAGGCTTTGCCCTGTCTGTATAGACATCAAGACACCACACAATCCTAGCGGAACAACGCTCAAAATCTGCATATAAGGAATAAAATTCAAGAGACCAATAAATATCCCCATAGCTGTAGCCATTGGTAAATTGATTGCATTAAAACCGATAATTAGGATTATTGCAACGCTTAAAGCAACAATTGCTTGACCTCGAAAGTAATTATTCATATAGTAGTCAAGTTCTGCTCCAATCTCTTTAAGGTGTGTATGCATAGATTGAGGGAAAAGCCCAAGTAAGCCCTGTCCTAAGCCTTCAAAATCTAAAAGTATAAAGAGAAAATAGACAATGCCCATTGCAAAGACAAGCCCCCAAGAAAAGAAAGAAATCGTACCATTGATAATAGATTCTGCTTGACCAAGTAAAGACTTAATCCCCTCTAGCATTTTATCAACGCTTAGTTGTTTGGATAGCTCTGTTATATCAACGCTTTTCCTCACGAAAGGCAAAAGTGCATCAGGAATTAACATCTCAAGAAAAGTCTTCCCCTCATTATAAGAAGAAAGTACCGCAATCGTTTTGCTAAGTTCTGTCTCAATAGCAGGAGCTAAGTACAATAAAGCAATAGTAACAAGTGTTAAAATCAACAAGAAAACAAGAGCAACTGCCAAACCTCTATAACGTAATCTAAGCGTATTCTGAAAGAAATGTACAAGAGGCATACAAGCATAGGCAAAAATCCCTGCTAGTAAAAAAGGATAAAGCACTTCCCAAACTAAAGATAAACTAAAGATAACTGCAAAAAACAAAAACAAGGAAAAGAGAATCCTCGCTGTTCTGTCAAAAGAAAAAGCTTTATTAAAGAATCTATCCATACTCGTAGTAGTATTTTATTGTGTTTGTAACACTTGATAAAAACCTAAAATAAGGCTGACCAAAATCAAATGCAATGATTCCTTTTAGTCAGCCTTATCTAAATCGTTTATACAAAAAGCTTACAAGGGAATTTTATTAACCCGTGCAACGTGTCTATCTCCCTCAAATTCTGTTGTCAAGAAAATCTCAATAATTTCTCTAACCTGCTCCTCAGTTAAGAACCTACCTGGGAGAGAAAGCACATTGGCATCATTATGCAAACGTCCAAGCTCTGCAATCTCTTTACTCCACGATAGAGCAGCACGAACTCTGTTATGCTTATTCAGAGCCATTGAGATACCATTACCCGAACCGCAAACGGCAATACCAATAGTTAAAACACCCTCATCAATGGCAGAACCTAACTTGTGAGCAAAATCAGGATAATCACAACGCTCCTCCGAATAGCAACCAAAATCTTTAACTTCAATACCCTTCTCTTCTAGGAAAGATTTGACCAACTCTTTAGTCGCAAAACCTGCGTGGTCAGAGCAAAGCCCAACTAATTTATGTTTTATATTCATCTGTATTCCTTTCTATTTATTAAGGATTACCTTCACTTGTTTGTAAACATTCTCTCCTGTAAATCCAAGCTTTTCATCTAGTACTTTGTAAGGAGCTGAGAAACCAAAACTCTTCAAACCCCAGATATTCTCTTCTGAACCAACCAAACCTAAGAGATTAACAGGCAAACCAGCCGTCAAGCCAAAGCGTTTAACTCCAATAGGCAGTACTTCTTCTTGATAAGCTTTATCTTGAGAACGGAAAAGTCCTTCACTTGCTACAGAAACAATCTGAAGCTTTACACCCTCTGCACGCAATAGCTTAGCTCCTTCGACGAGTGTCGCAACTTCACTTCCACTTGCGATTAAGACGATTTCAGGGTTTTCGTCTTTTGATACAACGTAACCTCCTCGCTTTGTTTGCTCGGCTTCTTCCTTACGACATTTGCCTTCTGCACTTGCAGGTAAGTCATTGATATTTTGTCTTGAAAGAATCAAAGCTGTTGGCGTATGAACGTTCTCCATAGCAAGTTGCCAAGCAACCGTTGTCTCATAGACATCAGCTGGACGAAGAACAAGCATACTATTCTGTCCCTTATGATTCTGAAGCTTTTCCATTAGACGGATTTGAGCTTCTTGCTCTACAGGTTCGTGCGTTGGTCCATCTTCACCTACACGGAAAGCATCGTGCGACCAAACAAACTTAACAGGCAATTCCATTAGAGCAGCCATACGAATCGCAGGCTTCATATAATCGCTGAATACGAAGAAAGTACCACAAGCCGTTACTACTCCTCCGTGCAAAGTCATACCAATACATAGACAAGCCATCGTTAGCTCTGCCACCCCAGGTTGCAAGAATGCACCAGAGAAATCTCCCTTAGTAAGCATTTTTGTCTTCTTGAGGAAGCCGTCAGTCTTATCACTATTAGACAAATCTGCAGAAGCAACAATCATATTTTCAACTTGCTCTGCTAGATGTCCAAGCACTGTAGAGCTTGCTCCTCTAGTAGCTTGATTTGGCTTTTGTTCAATCTCACTCCACTTAACTTGAGCATATTCCTTAGAGAACCAAGTATCAAGTTTCTTTGCTAAATCTGGATTTTCTTGACGCCATTTAGCTTCTTCCTCTCCACGCTCACGAGCAAGCTGACGAAGTTCAGCCAAACGTTCTGCATATAGTTCCTTAACTTCTGGAAAAATTGCAAATGGTTCTTCAGGATTACCTCCAAGGTTTTTAATTGTAGCTTCAATAGAAGCTCCGGCAGCTGTGATTGGCTGACCGTGTGTGCTTACCTTACCCTCAAAAGATGAGCCATCTTTAGCCAAAGCTCCTTTACCCATTATTGTATGACCAATAATCAGCGTTGGACAACCAACTGTTTGTTTTGCTTCTTTAAGAGCTGAGCGGATTTCTTCTACATTATGTCCGTCAATCTCAAGAACTTTCCAGCCCCAAGCACGATATTTCATCGCAACGTCTTCACTATCTACATCGCTAACCTTAGTAGAAAGCTGTACATCATTCGCGTCATAGAACATAATGAGATTATCCAAACCAAGGTGTCCTGCGATACGTCCTGCTCCTTGTGAGATTTCCTCTTGAACACCACCGTCAGAGATATAGGCATAAACCGTTTGGCTCATTACCCAGCCAAGACGTTGCTGTAAGAACTTAGCAGCGATAGCAGCACCGACAGCATAAGTATGCCCTTGTCCTAGAGGACCCGAAGTATTCTCAATACCACGCAAAACATCAACCTCTGGATGCCCTGGGGTTAGACTCCCCCACTGACGAAAATTCTGTAAGTCTTCAAGTATAAACTTATCAATAAGAGCTAGCTGAGCATAAAGCATTGGCGACATATGCCCTGGATCTAAGAAAAATCTATCGCGTCCTGCCCAAGAAGGATTTTCAGGGTCAAAAATCAAAAACTCTGAATAGAGCGTATTGATAAAATCAGCACCTCCCATAGCCCCTCCAGGGTGTCCACTCTTTGATTTTTCAACCATTGCAGCAGCCAAGATACGGATGTTATCAGCCGCTTTTGTCATAACTTGATTCTTACTCATTATGTTTTATAATTGTATAATTAGGAATAACTAAATTTTAATACTCTTTCGCAACAAAAGTTCCGAACAAACCAAAGATACATCTTTTCTTTGAAACACACGATTTAGAACGACAAAAAGTCGGTTCTATCAAATGATACAACCGACTTTTCTATAAAAATGATTACTAGCTAATCTCTACTACCAAAAAAACGCAATAGATAAAGAAATAAGTTAATGAAGTCTAAGTACAGAGACAAAGCTCCAAGAACGGACAACTTCTTCACAAGCTCTTCATCTTCACCTTCTGTCTGGATAAGCATTTGCTTGATATTCTGCGTATCCCAAGCTGTTAGTCCAACAAAGATAAGCACTCCTACTACAGAGATAATTAAATCTAACATTGAATTACCCAAGAAGATATTAACTACAGAAGCAATAATCAAACCAATAAGAGCCATCATTAAGATGCTACCCATCTTTGATAGATCTCGTTTAGTTACATAACCATAGAGTGCCATTGCTCCAAATGTTCCAGCTGTAATGAAGAATGTTGTTGCAATAGAGGACATCGTATAAACAGCAAAAATAAAGCTTAGAGTCAAGCCATTAAGCACAGCATAAGTTCCAAACAAAATTGTCGCAGTACTAAAGCTAAGCTTCATTATACGAGCTGACAGATACCAAACCATTCCAATTTCTGCAATCATCAAGCCCCAAAAGAGACCTTGATTTTGCACTAAGGTATAAAACAATCCACTATTATAAGTAAGCATTGCAGTAAGCCCTGTAATCCCTAGCCCCATTGCCATCCATACAAAGACACGCAGAATCAGAGATTGTTGCGTTGCAATACTGCTATCACTTACATAATCAACTCCATTATCTGAGTTATAAAACGAATTTTGATTCATAATTTTCCTATTTTAATTATTATTCCAAGAACAAATATACAAAATCCATACCAATTATAGCAAAACTTTAATCTTAAATGCTTTGCTCTCTTGCCAAAAACGATTGACTGAGGTTATGAGGAAAGTATAAGGACTTTTTCCATTCAAATGTGGCAGTTTATAGAATGGTTCTGAAGATATGCTTACAATATATTGAGCTTTCTTGCGAGAAGGACACTCGCCCTTTGGAAAGGCATAGACAACATACATAAAAGCGTTTTCAGGCTCTGCAAACATTCGTTCATTTTCCCAAAGAAGCATATGTCCGTCTTCATTAAAATCCTCCCAAACTTGCTTTAGTTTCTTCGGCTTTTTAGTCTTGCCAAATGCCCCTTTATACTTAGGCAACAATGCATAATTGCGTTGGTAAACTAGCTTAAGACTATCACTGACTGCTCCAATATTTTGAAAAATATCTTCAGCAGACCAATAGATATTGCCTTTGGCTTGCTTTTGACTCAGGTGAAGTTTGGCGTTAAGCTGTTTAGAAGTCATTGAACGCTGTATGTGTTGTCCAATATAGAGCTGTGTATCCGTATGCTTTAAGCTCTTTGACCACCATTTTGTCAGCTCTTCATAGTCGGCGACCTTATTGCCAAAGTTCCAATAAATTTGAGGGGCAAGATAGTCAATCCACGACTTTTTTGCCCAAAGAAGCACGTCTGCAAACAAATCATCATAGCATTGAAGTCCGTCCGTTTTACTGCCGTGCTTGTCAGACTTTTTATTACGATAGATACCAAAAGGACTGATACCAAGGCGAACCCAAGGCTTTGTCTCTTTGAGTGTTTGCTTGAGCGAAGAGATGAGTTTGTTGATATTCTCACGTCGCCAATCAGCTTTCTTGTGAGGCTTATAGCCAGCCTTTATGCCATAACGTTGAAAGCTAACTTCATCATCAAAGACCTCTCCTTCCTTAGGATAAGGATAGAAGTAATCATCTAAGTGAATCGCATCAATATCATAACGTAAAACAATATCTTTGACCACGGTGCAAAGATAATTGCGTGCTTGAGGTAGAGCAGGATTTAGAATGAGTTGATTGCTGTATTTAATGAACCATTCAGGACGACGATTAGCCAAGTGATTGCTCGCAAGAGGGATAGATGCATTAGCTGCACCACGATAAGGATTGAGCCAAGCGTGTAGTTCCATTCCATTTCTATGGCACTCTTCCACAAGAAAAGCAAGCGGATCCCAATTCTTATCAGGAGCTTGCCCTTGTTTGCCTGTTAAGAAGCGACTCCAAGGCTCAAGTTCGCTACGATAGAAAGCATCAAATTCGGGACGAACTTGAAATATCAATGCATTAAAACCAAGTTTACGCAATAGATTAACTCTCTTAGCAAGTAATCTTCTGCCTTCTTCACGGCTCAGACCTTTGTAGTCATCTCGGTAGATAGTAGGTAGCCAAGTAGCACGAAATTCACGTTTCTTTGGTTTATAGCTCTCTAAACGATTAGCCCCCTCCTTGAATAAAGTACAAGAAGAGAGGCTAAAAATTAGAGCGAAGCTAAATAATAATTTAAGATAGTTACGCATTTTTATATCATTAAAATCAATTATTACGAAAGACATAGAACAAAAAGTAAGACGGCAGGAGCTGAAAACATAAAGCTGTCTAGTCGGTCTAATACACCTCCGTGTCCTGGGATAATCTTACCAGAATCCTTTACACCAGCTGAACGCTTTAGCATTGACTCGAATAAGTCTCCCCAAGTAGAAGCAACAGAAATAACAAGTCCAAAGAGCAGAGCCTGATACCATTCTAATTTTAGAGAACTAGCAAGTGCTAGAGAAGTAATAAGCACGATAAATAGACCTCCCCAAAAGCCTTCCCAACTTTTCTTCGGAGATACAGAAGGGAAAAGACGACGCTTACCAAACTTACTACCGAAGATATAAGCTCCTGTATCATTTGCCCAAATGTTGATAAAAATAAATAGTAGTAGCAATTCACCAAAAGGACTAGTATATAGTGGAATGGCACAAGCAAATAATCCGCCTACATAGACTTGTCCAAAAATAACTTTAGCCAAATGCTCAGGCATAAGTTCCCTATCAGAGTAAATAGCTCTTATGAAGATGTAGAGCAAATAAGTCAAATATGGTAAGAATAATTTCAAGGTTTCCACTTCAACTGCTCTACTCATCGCCAAATAAATTGCAATAAAGAGATATACCCCTGCAAGTCCGTCTAGAATTTTACGTAAGGGACGAATGCGATTTAACTTAAACATCGTTTCGTACTCCCAAATACCAACGAAGATAAAGAAACTGAAGAGCGTCAAGAATAAAGCAATATTTTTTAATAGTAGCGTTGCAACTAGCACACCAACGTAAATAGCTCCGAATAAAGCTCTCTTTACTAATTCACTCATATATTATATTTGTTCTTTGATTTCTTCTTTTGTTTCTTCAAGAGCTTCAGTCTTTTCAACTTCTTTAAGCTTTTTAGCTTCCTGCTCTTGCTCTAATTCATCAGAGCGACTAATCCATTGACGTTTGCCTAGGATACGCTCTACATCAGCAGTATAGATAACCTCTTCTTTGAGTAATAATTCGGCTAATTCATTATGTCCAGCTGTATGTTCCTGAAGGAGAGCTTTTGCTCTGTCATATTGCTCTTGAATAAGCGAATTAACCTCCTGGTCAATCAAATCTGCAGTCTTATCGCTATAAGGCTTAGAAATGCCAAAGCCGTCTCCTTGAATTTTAGCATAATTGAGATGAGGAAGTTTCTTACTCATACCATAATAAGTTACCATAGCATAAGCAATCTGAGTAGTACGCTCAAGGTCGTTCGCTGCTCCTGTAGAGATACGACCAAGGAATAGTTCCTCTGCTGCACGACCTGCAAGCAAACCACACATTTGGTCAAGGAGTGCTTGTGTCGTCGTAATTTGTCTTTCTTCAGGAAGATACCACGCCGCACCAAGAGCCTTACCACGAGGAACAATCGTTACTTTAACAAGCGGATTACCGTAGCGAGTAAACCAACTAACGGTAGCGTGTCCTGCTTCGTGAATAGCAATGCTCCTGCGTTCCTCCTCTGTTGTAATCTTATTTTTCTTCTCCAAACCTCCAACGACTCTATCAACGGCATTCATAAAGTCATCTTTAGTAACGAAATCTTTTTCATTGCGAGCGGCAATAAGAGCGGCTTCATTACAGATATTAGCAATATCAGCTCCTGAGAACCCTGGTGTCTGACGAGCAAGTAAATCAAGGTCAAGGCTCTCGTCTGTTTTTATACCCTTGAGATGTACTAAGAAGATTTCTTTTCTATCATTGACATCTGGTAAATCAACGTAAATCTGTCTATCAAAACGTCCTGCACGAAGAAGAGCAGAATCCAAAACATCAACTCTATTAGTTGCTGCCATTACGATGATACCACTATTTGAGCCAAAGCCGTCCATTTCTGTGAGTAGCTGATTAAGCGTATTCTCTCGCTCATCGTTTCCACCCATATTATTGTTTTTGCCTCTAGCACGACCAACGGCATCAATTTCATCAATAAAGACAATACAAGGGGATTTTTCCTTTGCTTTCTCAAACAAATCTCTTACTCGGCTAGCACCTACACCAACAAACATCTCTACAAAGTCCGAACCTGACATTGAGAAAAATGGCACATCAGCCTCTCCTGCCACGGCTTTTGCTAAAAGAGTTTTACCTGTCCCTGGAGGACCTACAAGCAAAGCTCCTTTAGGGATTTTACCTCCTAAATGCGTGTATTTATCAGGATTTTTAAGGAAATGGACAATCTCCTCAACTTCTTCCTTAGCTTCTTTTAGCCCTGCAACATCGGCAAAGCTAATTTTCATCTTAGTCTTATCGTGAAGTTTAGCCTTGCTCTTTCCAACAGAAAAAACTCCTCCCGGCCCTCCAGCTCCGCCACTCATTCGCTTCATCAGGTAGAACCAAAGAAAAACCATTAAGATGATAGGACCAAACGACAAGAAGATGCCCCAGAAACTAAAACCTCCGTCTTCATAAATAAGCTTTACCCCTTTTGCAGAGAGTTGAGCTTCATCATAAAACGTAGCAAAACGATCTACAGAAGGGATTCGTGTTATGACAACAACTCGTTCAGCTTTCTTCAATCTATCATTTTTGATACCTGCATCAGTAAAAACTTGTTCTACTGCATCTTTGCGAACGACGGCTTCGGCTTTATATTCTTTTCTATCAATACTAATCTCACTAAAAGAGTTTTCAATAGCATAAGTGCGGAACTTATCCCAGCTTAACTCTCTTTGAACGGCATTATCTCCGTCCCAAAAATACATAATACCAAGGCTTAACAGAATTAAGCCATAGAACCACATCTCATTAAACTTAACTTTAACGATTTTAGGTTTGTTATTCTTTTCGTTTGACATCTATTATTTATGTTCTTATTGTTTCAAATTTATTTAGCTTTAACGATAGTCGTTAAACAGCAATCTCTAGTATAACAAAGAGTGTGCCAAAAGTGTTTTACATCAAGCTTGACACCTGCTTTAAGTAGAGTAAGCTCTCTGTCCCCATATTAAAAATCAAGTCAAAGATACTCAAATTAGCAGAGAAACCATAACGTTCAGCAAAGACCTGATAGTAGGGATATTGCTCTAATAATTCTTCAGCTTGACAATTATCCTCCTTATCTATTTGATAGCGAAGGTCAAGAACCTGCTCATCATATTTGGATTGAAATTCTTGACTTACCTTATAATTAAGCTCAAGCTCTATAAGTTCCGTTAAGCGATTTGTCAGCTTTGTATTGAAGCTCCATAAAGTTTGTCCTACAGCTTCTTCATAAAGAGGAGCTATATCGTCCCAATAATACTCAAAGAAGGGACTGCTAGCATAGGCTGACACAATGGCTTGAATATGTTTCTTTTGCCAATTATCGTGTCCTGATATGCAGAGTTCATCTATAGCAGTCTTAGTCTTCTTACTTCCTTCAAGAGGGATAGAAAGCGTTTGCACGCCGTTTGCAGTTAGTATCTGACAACGATTTCTAAGACTTTGCTTAACAAAGTGTTCTTTCGCTTCAAATAACACTTCTTCTCCTTGTGTTTTGTAGAGATGAGCAAAGTATATAATCGGGGGGGCATAAAGAGACGGAACTACCAGCATTGCTTACATATCTTTCGTAATATGTGTAAACATACGACTCCAACGAACACCTCCATTAAATAGAGACTTATCTTTATTAGTTGAGAAGAAGATGAAGACAGGTTTGCCGACGATATGGTCTTCAGGAACAAAGCCCCAAACACGACTATCTGCAGAATTATGTCTATTATCTCCCATCATAAAGTAATAATCCATTCCGAAGGTATAAGTCTTTACTGGTTTTCCGTCAATTAGATAAGCCTCATCTTTTTTATCTAATGAATGTCCTTCATAAGCCACGATACAGCGACGATAACGCTTAATGTTGTCCTCATTCAAAGGAATTGTCATACCCCTTTTAGGGATAATGATAGAGCCATAATTATCTCTAGTCCAACCATAATTAGAATTTAATGGATAATAGAACTTACTTTCTTCTTGATTTTGCGTGTCAAGTGTTATAGCCTTAACATAAGGTTCTTGTTTTAGCTTAGCAATCATTTCTTCTGTTAGAGGCAGAAGATAAATACGCCCATAATTACCTAAACCATCCACTGCATTTAAGCCTTTATGTTGAAGAAATGCTTGATTGGTCTTACTTGTATTGATGATTTGCACATCTTCATAGCTAATTTCTAACATATCAAGAAGTTCTGTTGTAAAAGCTCGCCCATTCGTCTGCACGAAATAATTAAATTGCATAGACTTAGGATTCTGAGCTTTCTCTCCATTGATATAAACCCGATTATTGATAATTTGCAAAGTATCCCCTGCCAAGCCTACACAACGTTTAACATAGTAATCACGCTTATCGACAGGACGATAGATTATATCTCCAAAGACCTGCTTGTTTGTCCAAACTTGCTCACGTCCATAAATGGCACACAGAGATTCATAATCAGGGTTAGTCATCTTTGTTGCCACAGTATCACCTGCAGGAAAGTTAAAAACAACAATATCATTACGTTTAACTTCGCCACTACCAGCGACACGTTCGTAATCAAAATGTGGCTTATCCAAATAACTCTTATAGCCAAAGGCTGTATTATGAGCTAGAGGCAATGACAGAGGTGTCATCGGTTTACGTAAACCATAACTAAATTTGTTTACCACAACGTAGTCACCTGTTAAGAGCGTTTTTTCAAGCGATGAGGTCGGAATGATGAAGTTTTGGAAGAAGTAAAGTTGCAAAATTGTAACGGCAAGCAAAACAAAAACTACATCTCCAAGCAAACTTCCCCAAAAACGTACGTTTTTATTTGGGTGTTGACTAGCCCAACTCCAATTGATTAAGCGAATGAAGTAATAATCTGCAACTAATGGAAGTAAAATCAACCAAGTCCAACCCGCCCAAGAGGCAAATAAAACCAAGGTAATACTCCAAAAAGCTCCCAAACCATAGCGTAAATAACGCTTTATATTGCTTTCCTTTTCTGGCAAATATCTTTTCATTTCTCTTTTCTTTTGATTATAGTGCTGAAAGCATATCTTTCATAGAGCGTATGCCTTTGTGAGTTTGTACAAATTCTGCGGCCAAAACAGCTCCAAGAGCAAAGCCCTCTCGTCCAAAAGCCTTATGTTCCAAAGTAATATCATCCACAGAAGATGTATATTTTACCGTATGAATACCTGCCACTTCTCCTTGACGAATACTATCAATCTCCAAAACACGCTCGTTCTCCGCCTTAGGCTCTTCGCTCTGTAAACTATGCCAAGAATCCAAGCCCTCGTATTCATCAAGAATATGCTCTGCCAACGTGATTGCCGTACCACTTGGAGCGTCAAACTTGTGTATATGATGAACTTCCGACATACTAAGCTTATAATCCTTAAATCCATTCATCAGCTGAGCAATACGCCTATTCATTTCAAAGAAAAGGTTCACGCCAACGCTAAAGTTTGATGCCCAAAAGAAAGTTCTCTCCTCGTCTGCCTTAACCCACTCAAGAAGTTCCTTCATCTCTTTAGCCCAACCTGTTGTGCCTGAGACAACGGGTAAGCCTCGCTCAATTGCCATACGACAATTACGAGCAGCAGCCTGAGGTTGTGTAAACTCAATTACAACATCTGCAGATTTGAAAGCTTCACTATCGAAAAGCTCTTCATTATCTTTATCAATGCGTAAAACAACATTATGACCACGTTCTAAGGCAATCTGCTCAATCATACGCCCCATTCTTCCATAGCCAAGCAGTACTATATTTAAGCTCATTATATCTTTTTATCTTTAATTCTATTAGGCAACAAAGATAAAAACTATTTGTCAACTTAGGAAATAAGATAGTCTGTCCTTGTTCCGATTTGTGATACTTAGATAAGCTTGTGAAATGTGTGGGAATAGTCAAAAAAGTTTCTGGGAAAACTTTTTCAACTTACACGGAAAACTTTGAAAAGTTTCTGGGAAGACTTTCTTAACAAATTTAAGTCATTCATAAAGGATTGATAAATAGGGAATTAAAAAGAGCCTGTGGCTGCGGTCTGCGACCGTTCCGATTTGTGATATTTTTTTGAGAGAACTAAGCTTGCCCATTGATATATTTGCCTTGCAAATAGAACGACTTATAAGCTAAATCAAGAAAAAAATTATATCTTTGCCATACATAGTATGTTATTATTAAATAAATAAGGATTATGAAGAAAATAATGGTCGCAGGTATTACGCTTGCAATGGTACTTGGCTTAGGCTCTTGTCGCTCTAAGAAACAAAGCGAATATCGTAAGGCTTACGAAGCTGCAAAGCAAAGAGAACTTGCTCAGAGAGATACACAAGCAGAGTCTCCAATTGAATACGAAGCTCCAAGAAATGCTCGTGAAGTAAGAACTGATGCTCCTGTACGTAAAGAGCGTGTTTCTGCTTATCAAGGAGAGAATAAGAGCAATCTTCGTCAGTTTAGCGTAGTTATTGGTAGCTTCCAAAACCCTACAAATGCGAAGTCTCTAAGAGAACGTATGACTAAGAAAGGCTATAATGCTGTACTTGCTGAGAACGAAATCGGTATGCTTCGTGTCATCATTTCTAGCTTTGATACAAGAGAAGAAGCAGTAGCAAGTCGTGAAGCTATTAAGGCTCGCTTTGCTCCTGACTTTCAAGATGCTTGGTTGCTTGAGAAAATCTAAATGAACATAGAGAAAGAGGTATCTCTAAAGAAATATAATACTTTTGGTATTGATGCTCAGACAGATTGGCTAATCCATTATGATAGTTTGGCTGATTTGAAGAAGTTAGTATCAGATGAGTATTTCCAAGAGTGCCGTTACTTACATATTGGCGAGGGGAGTAATTTGCTCTTTCTCGCCAATTTTCACGGTATTGTCCTTCATTCGGAGTTAATATCGGAGAAAGTCCTTGCCGAAGATGATGATACTATTGACTTGCTTATCGGTTCGGGGGAAAATTGGGATAAGTTCGTCGCAGGAATGTGTCGTAGAGGTTATTATGGTTTAGAGAGCCTTTCGCTTATCCCCGGTCAAGTTGGGTCTTCTGCTATTCAGAATATCGGAGCTTATGGGACAGAGGTTGAGAGCCTTATTCAAGCTGTGCATACCATTCATCGTAGAACGGGAGAAGAGCGTATTTTCTCTCACGACGAATGTCAGTATAGCTATCGCCATAGCATTTTCAAGGAAGCAGAGTATAATGATTATATCGTTACACACGTACACTTCCGCTTGAAGAAAAAGGCAGATGTGCAGTTGAATTATAAAGATTTACAATTATACTTTGAGGAACACGACTTTGAACTTACACCTCTAAACCTTCGTTCTGCTGTTATTAGCATCAGAGAGGCTAAACTCCCCAAGGTTAGTGAGCTAGGGAATGCAGGAAGTTTCTTTATGAACCCTATCGTTAGTCAGGCTGTGGCTAATGAGATTTTGGAAGCCTATCCCAATGCCCCTCATTATCCTGCGGAGGACGGCAAGGTAAAGCTTGCTGCAGGTTGGCTGATTGACCAATGTGGCTTTAAGGGCTATCGCAAAGGAAATGTTGGCGTCTACGAGCGTCAAGCCCTCGTTCTTGTGAATTATGGCGGAGCGACAGGACAAGACATTGCTAATCTTGCCATAGAAATTCAAGAAGCTGTTAAGGATAAATTCGGAGTAGAACTCAAACCAGAAGTTCGCTACATATCTTAGAATAATGAAAATCATAATGCTAGGTACGGGGACGAGTACAGGTGTCCCTGAGATTGGTTGTGGCTGTGGTACTTGTAGGAGTAATGATAGCCACGACAAGCGTTTACGTGCTTCTGTTTTGTTGATTACAGATGAGGGAAAACGTATTCTTATTGATTGCAGTCCAGACTTCCGAGAGCAAGCTCTTAGAGTTGGACTAGACCGATTAGATGCTATCCTACTCACGCACGAGCATTATGACCACATTGGAGGCTTAGATGATTTGCGAACGATTGCCAGCCAAGAGGTCTTGCCAATCTACGGGCAGAAGCGAGTACTTCAATCTATTAAGGAACGCCTGCATTATGTCTTTACTGAGATGCCTTACCCAGGGGCAGCAAAGCTTTCGCTCAATACGATTGACGGCTCAGAACCTTTTAAGCTTGCAGGCTTGGAGGTTCAGCCAATAGAAATTCAGCACGGACGCTTGCCTATCTTAGGCTATCGTATAGGAGATTTCACTTATATCACTGATATGAAATCGGCTTTGCCTAATGAACTTGCAAAGCTCGAAGGCACAAGATTACTGGTTATCAACGCCCTTAGAATGCTCCGTCCGCACCCTTCTCATCAGACAATTAAAGATGTAGAAGCTCTATTAAGAAAGTTCAAGCAAAAGCCTGAGCAAACACTCTTAACTCATCTCTCTCATCACGCACCGACGCATCAGCAGTTATCCGAAATGCTCCCAGCAGAACTAAAACCTGCTTACGACGGTTTAACCATCATTATGAAAAAAGATAAAGCAATGACTTGCGAAACATTTGAAAAACCTAGGTCTCTCTTTAATTATCAGGACTGCGGACGCATAGCTTATGCCGATGCGTGGAAGATGCAACACGAGATTTTTGACGAGATGATTGCTCAGAAACGAAAGGGCGAGCGACCAATGAATCAGATTCTTTTCTGTGAGCATAATCCTGTCTTCACGCTTGGTAAACACGGCAAAGAGGAGAACAGGCTATATAGTATTGATTTCCTAAAGGAGCAGGGCTACGATTGGTTTGAGGTTGAGCGAGGGGGAGACGTTACTTATCACGGATTTGGGCAAATAACAGGCTATCCAATTCTAGATTTAGAGCAATTTAGCTTGGGACTGAAAGCTTACATTGACCTTTTGGAAGATTCTGTGATAGAACTTTTGGACTTCTATAAAATTAAAGGCATTCG
>PDWI01000968.1_pt1 | contig 46373 bp, 31 predicted proteins | sample 1430891 | NCBI WGS metagenome assembly PDWI01 (sample SAMN01162508, study PRJNA174530) | Oral metagenome, whole genome shotgun sequencing project. | biome: Marine environment; feature: Marine mammal; material: Swab sample of the gingival sulcus; isolation source: swab sample of gingival sulcus...
CCTTCAGGGTTGCAGTTGGTATCGACAACAGCAATGATGGGAATTCCCATACGGCGGGCTTCGGCCACGGCAATGGCTTCCTTGCGGGTATCAATAACAAACATAACTCCGGGAAGCTCGTTCATGTTTTTTATTCCGCCCAGGTTCTTTTCCAGACGGCCTTTTTCCTTCATAAGACGCGCCACTTCTTTTTTAGTGAGCTGTTCAAAGGTTCCGTCCACTTCCATCTTCTCAATTTTTTTCAGACGGAGCAGCGACTTTTTGATGGTGGAAAAGTTGGTGAGCATACCGCCCAGCCAGCGGTTGTTGACATAGAACATGTCACAGCGTTCCGCTTCACGTTTAATGGAAGCCTGTGCCTGTTTTTTTGTTCCGACAAACAGAACGGATTTACCGGCAAGAACATTTTTGCGAACCACATCGTAGGCATCTTTAATAGCTACAATGGTTTTCTGCAGATCGATAATATGAATCCCGTTTCTCTGAGCGAAGATATACCTCTTCATTCTGGGATCCCAGCGCCGTGTCTGATGACCAAAATGGACACCGGACTCCAGCAGGTTTTTCATGGTAACAACAGCCATGAATCCTCCTCTTCATGTCCGCATTTTAATAATGCGGCCCTTCCCTTAAAGTCTCGGTTCCCCCAAAGGGAATACCGGAAAATTACGGCAGAGGCTACGCCGTTTGCCGGACGGCTATACCAGCGGGTAAGCCATCCCGGAGAGAATGCCATAAAGGGGGCTTAATGGCAAGCCCACTACGGTTGACCACAGACCTTCAATTTTTTCAACCAGAACCTCACCGGAAGACTGTATTCTGTAGGCACCGGCGGCGCCTTTCCATTCCTCAGTGCGCAGATAATTTTCAATTTCCTCCCCGGAGAGGGGGCGGAAACGGACGTGGGTTGTGGCGCATGATGTTACAATTTCTCCCCCGGCAGCTGAGCAGACACTGAAGGCCGTATGTACCTGGTGAACCTGCCCCGAAAGTTTTTGAAGCATTCGGCGGGCATCGTTTTCATCGGCCGGTTTTCCCAGCAGACTTCCCCCCTCTTCAACCAGAGTATCGGCGGCCAGGCCCCATCCGGCTTTTTCCGAATGGTAGAGCCTTATGCCTTCCTCCAGTTTCCGTCTGGAAACAAGCTGTATGCCTTCCGTAAAGCTGCAGCCTTCCGGAAGTGTCTCATCAACTGTTACCGGACAGACTTTTACTGGAATTTTGAGCTGTTTCATGAGTTCCCGGCGGCGGGGAGAGGTGGAAAACAGACTGATAGAGGGCCGACCCTTGTGCATACAGAACCTCCGTTTGATGCCACTGTACAGTATTTGCGGTATATTGGAATATAAGGGGAAGAGGTGCCCGGGAAATCAGCCGAGGCTGAGCGGGCTGCTGGAGGATATAATGTTTGTACTGATAGTCCGTATTATCGCGGCACTTTCGGCATACGGGAAACCCGGCCAGATAGCCCTGGCCATGGCTTTCGGGGTAACCCTGGCTGTAATTCCCGGCGGAACGCTCTTGTGGTGGATACTGCTGATAATTCTGATGATGGTCCGGATTAACCAGGCCGCGCTGCTGGTTACCATGGGACTGGGACGTCTGATTCTGCCGGCTTTTGCCGATCCTCTTTCCGAGCAGCTGGGATATTATCTGCTGACCCGGCCGTTTATGACGGAGCCCATGACATCCATTCTGAGTGTTCCCGGACTGATGTGGCTGCGTCTGAATGATTCGTTTGTTTTTGGAGCACTGGTTAGCGGTCTGCTCTCCATTCCTTTCTGCTTTCTGATATTCCGCGTTATTGTCGGACTGTGGCGGCGCTATGCCGCCGCTCCGTTCCGCAGCTTCATAAGCCGTATTGGCGCCAGAGTGCCCCTGGCTAAACGCATAGCCCAGGGTGTCCGCGCTGTATCGCGGGGGAGGGCCTCACTGTAATGAAAAAGCATAAAATTCCGCGTAAATACCGTAAGTCCCTTACGGAAAAACAATTCACGGCGCTTCAGAATAAACTTGTTTCCGAGGCCGAAAAAAAGCTTTTGGAGAAGTTTTACACAGCAGATGAACGCGGCCGAAGGGTTCTGACACTGCCTGAAAAAACAGAGGAGCTGAAACAATTATCATCGGCGCTTCAGATGGTGCATAAAACAAGGAGGGGCGTTCGGGCCGGACGGCTTATTCTGGTTGCCGTTATTGTTCTGGTACCGGTTGTTTTTGCCCTGTTTTTTCTTGACTCCCTTGCCGCGTCTCAAACCGAGAAGATCCTGGAAAAACTGACCCGTACAGATGTTACAGTAGAGGGAATGGATGTTTCACTTTTGAAAGCCCGGGTTTATCTGGATCGTCTGGCCTTTGCCGATCCGGCGGATGATATGACAGACCAGTGGGTGCTGACAAATCTTGATCTTGACGGAAGCTGGCGTGCACTGATATTCCGCCGTTTTGTTGTGAATAATCTTCAGGGTACAGTAGCCTACAGACAGCCCCGGAATACTCCGGCCGTCTATCCGCCGCGGCCGGAAAAAAAAGAAGCACTTACCGGCGAAAAAATGCAGTCAATGGCGCTGAAAGCTTTTGAATGGTTTCCGGCCGAAGATTTGCCTGTGGCGTCACTGAAAGTCTCCGAGAATTTGCGTAAGGAGTCTGAGCTGCTTTACAGGGAATGGGAAGCGGCTTTCCGGCAGGAAGAGAAGGAAATAAATGTACTCGTTGAAAGATGCCGCAAGTTCATTAACAAAAAACAGCCTGACGCACAGGATATTCCCGGCTGGGTTCTTTATGTTAAAGAAGGAAAAGACCTTCTGCTTGATCTGAACAATAAAGCCGGACAGGTTCAGAGCTATGAAAGCAAAATAAACGAATCGCTTGCCTTTGCGCGGCGGAGCATGACGGACGCAGAAGCCGCTTTGAGAGAAGATCTGAAAAAAATAGAAGATATTCTGGCCTTAAAACCGGAGGTAATGAACCGCTGGCTGCAATCCGCTCTGGAAACATACCTTGGACCGCGCGTTTCCCGAATTTACACTCTGGTCCGTGAAACAGCCGCGAAGGCCCGGAAAAAGAATAATTCACCGGCAAAGCCCGGGCGCGGCAGCGGGGAAGGGAAGCGCATGAAAAGCGGACGCATTGTTTCTTTTCCCGTTATACTTCCGCCCCGTTTCAGCATCAGTCATCTTGATTTGGGCGGCGAAGGCATTTCGGTTAAGGGCACTCATGTGGGCATTGACCACCATCTGGCCGGTTTCGGATCTCATCTGGAGTTTCTGCTGGACGGTGCGGCGGGTGTGCCGGGCCGTATAGGCGGTGAAATTCTGGTGGATGAACGTGAATGCGCTGAAAGCTTTGTGCAGGGCCGTGTGGAAGCAGCCGGCTGGTCATGGGCTTTAAGGCCTTCCGACAGCGCGGACAGTGTTTCGGGAAAAATGAATGTGGAAGCCGCGTTCAGTGTTCCCTCAGACGACAGGGAATCTTTTCAGACACAGAGTTCCGTTTTTCTGGAAAACTGGCAGAAGGGGGAAGGTTATTTTTCATTTATTGATTCCTCTGCTCCCAGGCTGGGCTTTAACTGCCGGGTGGGAATGGAAGACTCTGTTCCGGAAATAAATGTCGGCATTAAGCGTGAATTTATTCCGTCCTGGCTGAGCTTCCTTACAGAGGCCTTTTTACCGGCGGGAGCAGCACAGGCCAGAGATGCCCTGAAGAATAATGTGCAGATTAATCTGGATGAAATAAATGGCCTTATGGACAGCTGGGACAAGGGCCTGGGGAACTTGTCCAGTCTGGATTCATCACTGGAAGCTGTTGAGAAGGAACTGCAGGAGCTGCTGGCTAATTCTGATGCCGCCTCGCATTTGCCGGCCGGGGAAATTCAGAGCGTTATAGGCGGTTTGAAGTCTCTTTTTAAGAAGCCGTAACAGTACGTTTTACCCCTGGTATGGAAAAACAGAAATACTTTTTCTTCAGCAGGGATCTTTTCTTTCCGGCGCGCTACATTGTTTGTTTATGAAGGCTGCAACGCGCGTTAAATGGATTCTCTTTCTGCTTATTGGGTTCTCAGGGCTCTCAGGCTGTGGAAACATGTTCCTGGGCGGTAATGGAAACAGCGGATCCGGCGGTTCAGGTTCCGATACGTATACTCCTGCGCCGGAGGAGCATGTTGCTGTTGCCGACTGGCAGGGAAACACAAAAGCCGCTTTGCTGATGTATTTTGATGACAGTACTCCCGGACAGGCAGAGCTGGCCATCCCCCTGCTGAACAGTCTGCATCTGGTGGGAACCTTCTTTGTTAATCCCGGCGGAGGAGGTTACGCCAAACATCCTGAAGTCTGGGAACACTATTCCCAGACAGCCGGAGGCGGATGCCAGGAACTGGCCAATCATACCATGAATCACAGCGGAGCCGCTGACTATGAGGAAGCTGATTATGAGATTGGGGAACCTTCACGCATTATCTGGCAGGCCCGGGGCGAGCCGGAGTACGGTTCGCTGATTGCCTACAACAGGGGCGGAGGAACCGCCTGGAATATTACAGATGAACAGCATGCAGAGATTCTGGCCCGATATAAAAATATAGACCGCCTGAAGCCCGGTGTACTGGGGGAAGGTATGGCTGGAACCCAAATCCTGCCTGGTTCAGACGCCCAAACCATACTGCGCAACAGGGCTGCCGTGTTAAATGATGAAGATGCCTATAAAATTCTTATGCTTTCGTTTCACGGAATAGCCGCGGAAAACGGCAGCCCTCCACTGGACTGGGGAAACGGCGCCGTTTTTATTGATGAATTTTCCAGTGCCATGGACACCTTGAAAAACGATGTTGATAATGGAGATTTCTGGAGTGCCGGTTATATACAGCTCTACAGGTATATTCAGGAGCGCAAAAATGTGCAAATGAAGCTTTTCCGGAAAAATCAGCGGCAGTACAAGCTGGAAATGCGCTGTCCGGATTTGGATGGAAAGTTTTTTAACGAGTCTTTAACCGTGCTTGTTGATTTTACTGAGCCCTGGAACAACTGCACTGTTTTTCAGAACAATCAGATTCTTGAGCACCGTATTACCGATGGAAAACTGCAGTTTGACGCTGTCCCGTCTTCTGATTTTCCCGTTTATATTGAAATGAAGGCTGATTACTACGTGTCTCCGGACGGCTCCGACCTGAACCCCGGAACAGAGCAGGAGCCGTTTCAGACCATGTCCAGGGCCTTAAGCTGTCTGCCGGAGGGCAGCGGCGGCATTATTCTGCTCAAAGACGGCCATTACGCAGAATATCTGGATATTAACAAGAGCGGTTCAGAGGCAAATCCCCTCCGCATAATGGCCGAAAACACCGGGGCTGCCAAAGTCCGCGGTTTCCGGGTTCTGGGTTCCGGCGGCCATGTCCGGATAAGCGGTTTTGAAATTGAATCCGACATGAGTCAGAGCAACGACAAAAAGGGCATTATAAATAACGGCGCCAGCCATGTGGAAATTTCCGACTGTTATATTCATGACTGTCCGGGCGGCGGCATTGCCGTGCTGCAGAATGCCGGGAATGTGCTTATCCGCGGCAACACAATTGAACATAACGGATTTTACGGAGTGTTTCTGGACGGCAATAACAGCATTATAGAGAACAATATTATCTGCCGAACTGTTCAGAATCATCCCAAGTTTACCGGCAGCGGCATACCCATACCTCCGGGGGCAGATGCCGACGGAATTATTATTTACGGCCATCATCATACTATCCGCCATAACAGTATCGTTGATCTGGCCCTGCCGGCAGAAGAAAATACAAATCCGCATTCCGATGCCATACAAAGCGGAACGGGCGCCAGCAGCACTGTACTCCGGGATGCCGAAATTTATGGCAACTACATTCGTAACACGCACCCCAGCGGTAAGGGAATTATTCTGGAAGCCGGTTCGGATGATACCTGCCGGAATATTGTCATAGCCAGCAACATTGTTGAATTTACAGATATCGGTGTTGCAAACGGTCCGGCAAACCTTGGTCATTACAGCAACATAAAAATCTGCAACAACGTTTTTAAGGCCAGCCTGAATCAGAGTTCGTGGGGTACGGCTGTGTGGCTGAAAAATGTGGAAGATTATGATTTTGTCAACAACATTACAATTGACTGCAAAAATGAACACCGTAAAATTACCGGAGGCAGCGGCACGGCCGACTACAATCTCTGCTGCAACTCGGATGGTTCATCTTTCTCCATGACGCCTTCCGCGCAGTCTCATGAAATTATCGGTGAATTGCCGCTCTTTGTAAGGTATACCGGCGTGCATGGTCAAAACGATTATCATCTGACAAGCGGATCTCCGGCTGTCGATTCCGGGCAGGATCTCTTTGGTTCACAGGCACTCACCAGGGATTTCGACGGTAACGAGAGAACCCCCGGCAGCTGGGATATCGGCGCCTTTGTTGACTAATTAAAATCAAAAGTCAGCTGGCGGGCTCTCTGAGCTGTATCCTGAGACAGAAACGAGGATACCGCGGCCCCGGCCAGTCTGACCGGACGCTTTCCGGCTTCTGTTTTGTCCAGCAGGCGGAATGCCGTTGAGCGCAGTTGTTCAAAACTGTTATAGCTGCGGCTGAGGGATTCACTGCGGGTTACCTGGGTAAAGTCGTTATATTTTATTTTGATTGTCAGGGTGCGCCCGCGCAGACGGCGCCGTTCCAGTTCGCTCCATATGGCCGTCAGTGTGTTTTCCAGAAATAACTTGAGCTCGTTTTTGTCAATAATGTCTTTGTTAAAGGTGTTTTCCTTGCCCAGTGATTTTCTTTCGCGGCTGGCCGTTACAGGCCGGCTGTCTATTCCCCGGCAGATATCGTAATACCAGGAACCCTGCTTTCCGAATAAGGCGGTGAGCTGCCACAGAGGGTAATGCTGCAAATCGGAGGCCGTATGTATTCCCAGTTGTTCCATTCGGCGCGCTGTTACGGGGCCGATGCCGCAGAATTTTTTAACAGGTAAATCGCGTAGAAAATCCGGGGCCATTTCAGGCGTAATAAGGGTTAAACCGTCAGGCTTTTTCCAGTCTGAGGCAATTTTGGCCAGCGATTTATTGTAGCTGACTCCGGCCGATGCGGTAAGTTCGGTTTCTTCCAGTATCCGTGCCCGTATCCACTGTGCCAGCCGGTAAGCTGAGGGCTCATTCAATTTATTTTGGGTAACGTCAATATAGGCTTCATCCAGAGACAGGGGTTCCACTAAATCGCTTACCTGGTGAAAAATAGAGCGTATCTGGGCGGCAACTCTCCGGTATTCGCTGAAATCCGCCTGGTGAATAAATACCGCGTTTGGACAGCGCCTGTAGGCTTCCGCCGCGCTCATGGCCGAGTGTATACCGTACCTGCGGGCTTCGTAGGAACAGGTGGATACAACTCCCCGGCTGTCGGGCCGTCCGCCCACAACAACCGGTTTACCTTTCAAGGCGGGATTGTTGCGCTGTTCAACTGATGCGTAGAAAGCATCCATGTCAACATGAATGATTTTACGGCATAACTGATTGTCCACTGTCCTTTACTATACATTTGTCGCGCTGTATGGGCAAGTGTTCTTCTTTTCTTAAACGCTATATGCAGTGTTATTACCCGGAAATACCCCGCGGAACTGTTCTGTCTTTTCCATTTTGCCTGTTGACCCTTAAGCCGACAAGCGCTAAACATTTTATATGCTGGTTTATCCCGAAAATCTTCCCATAAGTTCCCGGAGATCAGAAATTATTCAGGCCATACAGGAAAACCCTGTTCTTGTCCTTTCCGGAGAAACCGGCAGCGGTAAAACCACACAGATCCCCAAAATGTGTCTAGAAGCCGGCCGCGGCACCAAAGGACTGATTGGCTGCACCCAGCCAAGGCGCATTGCGGCCATAACGGTTGCCGAACGCATTGCCGAGGAGCTCTCATCAATGCCGGGTTCTGAAAACCTGGTGGGTTACAAGATCCGTTTCCGCGAAAAACTCTCAGCGCAGAACCGCATACGCATACTGACCGACGGTATGCTCCTGGCCGAAACCCGCAGCCGTCCCCGGCTGGACATGTACGATACCCTGATTATAGATGAGGCCCATGAACGTTCACTGAACATCGATGTACTTCTGGGTATGCTGCACGGTCTGGTGAAAAAGCGCCGGAATCTGAAAGTTATTATTACTTCCGCCACACTGGATACGCAGCGTTTTTCGCGCCATTTTGATAACGCGCCGGTTATTGAGGTAAGTGGGCGTACTTATCCTGTAGACATACGCTACCGCAGCAGTGAATCTGAAGGAGGGGAGCTTTCCCTGCCGGAAGATACCGCCGGGGAAATAGCCGGTCTTGTCAGTAAGAGTTCCTCCGGGGACATTCTGGCTTTTCTGCCTACCGAACAGGATATCAGGGATACTATAAGCATTGTTTCTTCCATATATTCCGACCGTCTGAACATACTGCCCCTGTATTCCCGCCTTCCGGCATCTGAGCAGAAAAAGGTTTTTCTCAGCGGCGGTAAACGCAAACTGGTTGTTGCCACCAACGTGGCCGAAACTTCGCTGACCATTCCCGGTATCCGTTATGTAGTTGACAGCGGCCTGGCCCGGCTGAGCCGTTACAATCCCGGAACAGGTACGCACGGCCTGCCCATAGAGCCCATTTCCCGGGCGGCGGCCAGCCAGCGCGCGGGGCGCTGCGGGCGGGTGCAGAACGGTATCTGTATCCGCATGTACACCGAAGAGAGCTATCAGGCCCGTCCGGAGTTTACGCTGCCGGAAATCCGCCGGACAAACCTGGCGGAAGTTATTCTGCGCCTGCTGGATCTGGGAATACAGGATATTGAAAACTTTCCCTTTGTTGATCCGCCGCCCGGAGCAGGCATACAGGACGGTCTGCGTACACTGCGCGAAATTGGCGCCCTGGAAGAAAGCCGGCGTTTGGGCAAATCCAAAAGGTCTTCCCGTCAGAGCCGCCGTCTGAGCCGAACCGGCCGCATACTTGCTTCTCTTCCTCTGGACCCGCGTCTGGCCCGCATGCTTGTTGAAGCGCACCGCGAGGGCTGCCTGGGCGATGTGCTGCCGCTGGCCGCTGTACTGAGCATACCGGACCCCCGGGAGCGTCCGCCGGAGAAAGCCGGAAGCGCTGATCAGGCCCACCGGCGCTTTCAGGACGGTCATTCAGACTTTATGGGTTTTCTGAACATATGGGACGCCTTCCGGACCAGTCAGAGAAAAGGCTCTTATTCCAGCCGCCTCAAACATTTCTGCAGGGAAAATTACATGTCTTTCCGGCGCATGAAGGAGTGGATGGATGTGCACCGCCAGCTCACACTGGTTATGGAAGAGCACGGCTATCATCCCAGGCGTCTGCGCGCGGAACCTTCTGTCAACTCCAAAGGACAGTTTTCACACCGTTACGCGGCCATTCACCGCGCCGTGCTCAGCGGTTTTCTGTCGCACATTGCCCGGCACGAAGAGAAAGGTATTTATGAAGCTACCCGGGGCCGCCGTCTGCGCGTGCATCCCGGTTCCGCGCTGAGCGGAAAAAATCATGAGTGGATAATGGCCGCGGAAATTGTCCGGACCAGTCAGCTCTACGGGCGCATAGCCGCCGCTGTGGATCCTGTGTGGTTTTTGGAGCTGGGCGGTTCTCTGCTGAAACGCAGCTGGATAGAACCCCGCTGGAACATGAAAAAAGGCTCGGTACTGGCCACTGAGCAGGTGCGTCTGTACGGCTTTCTCATTTCAGCGGACAAGGTTATTCCATATGCCTCTGTGCGCCCCCGGGAGGCCCGCCTGATATTTATCCGCTCCGCCCTGGTGGAGGAACAACTGGCCGATCCGTCCTCCTTTGCTTTTATGCGGGAAAACCGGCAGCTTATTAAAGAAATACAGTCGCTGGAAGACAAGCTGCGCCGCAGAGATCTCTTTGCCGGTGAAGATGCTGTGGATGCCTTCTATCAGAAGAATATTCCACAGAAAGTGGTGGATCCTGGAACGCTTAACCGCCATATCCGTGAATCCGGGGAGAATCACCTGAAAATGAAAAGGGAAGATCTGTCCACAGGCATTTCTCCCAATTTGAGTCAGCAGGATTTTCCTGAAACCGCCGAGATTTCCGGAACGCAGTGGAAGCTTTCGTATTGCTTTGAGCCCGGTTCGGATAAAGACGGTGTAACGCTGCAGATTCCCTCAGGTCATTTGTCTCTTCTGAATCCGCAAGACGCAGACTGGATAGTGCCCGGACTGCTCTGTGAACGAATTGAAGCCCTGATGCGCGGACTGCCGAAAGCGCAGCGCCGGCAGCTTATTCCCATACCGCAGACCGCCCGGGCGGCTTCAGAAGCACTGCAGGGAGCCGGGGGCAGTCTGGCGCAGAATCTGAGTGCCTGGCTGTTCAGGGAACGGCGTGTGGACATTCCCCCGGAAGACTGGAACACCGAAGCGCTTCCGCCCCACCTGCGCCTGAGGTTTTCCCTGCTTGATGAGCAGGGAAAGGAAGCTGCATCCGGACGCAGCCCTGCCGACCTTCACAGTCAGAAACCGGAAGCAAAATTAAGCGGAGCAGTCAGTCAATGGATAAAAAAACACCGCCGGCAGGGCTTGACGGATTTTCCGGATGCGGATAACGCCCTTCCTGAATTTATTACGCTGAAAGGCGGCATACGGGTCTGGCCGGCTTTAACGGTGCCGGAGAAAAACGGTTCGGCGGCGCAGACGGTTTCTCTTGATTATTATCGGGACAGGGCTGAAGCTGAACTTCATCAGGCTGCAGCCCAGAAAGCACTGGCCCGGAAATACTGGAACAGGGAACTGCGCGATCTGCGCCGAACTCTGGTTCTTTCAGGCCAGGCCCGGGTAAACGCGGCATATCTCGGCGGCGCGTCCAATATTGAGACGGCTGTACTGGAAGATGTTTTGTCGGAGGTTTTTGCCGCGCGGATAATACGCAGGCCCGATGAGTGGCAGGCCCTGCTCAAAGAAGGCGGCGCGGCTTTTCAAAGCCGTGCCAGGGACCGGCTGGTTCTGGCCGGCCGCGTTCTGGAAGCCTACGGCAACACACGTCAAAGCCTGAATAAACTGGCCGAAGGGAGTCACAGGAAAAAATTTGTTCTTAACTGCCTGAACGATGCCCGGTACATGCTGGGAGCGGATTTTCCTCAATCTTCCAACCCGGAAAGCTGGAAGGCGCTTCCCCGGCGTCTGGATGCCGTTGTTTCACGGGCCAGAAAAGGCGCGGCCGATCCGGCCAAAGATGAAAAAGCCCGCCTTGTCTGGGAACCTCTTCGTGATACATGGCAGCAAATGGTCAGCAGCGCGTCCGGAAGTTTTGTCAGCACGGAAAAAAAACAGGCTCTGGAAGAAGCCGGCCAAATGCTGCAGGAACTGTATGTGGCTCTTTTCGCGGCGGGAGAAATCCGGCCCGCCGGGAAAGTTTCTGAAAGCCGTCTGCGCAGGCGGTTGGACGAAATTAGAGGTATGCTGTAAATTCCCTATCCATGAGATACCGCACACACAGTCCTTTGGCCTCGTTTTTTCATGTTACTGAAATTATCCGCCGTGTTATTCTTTCACTTATTTTCTGGGGAATAATTATCGGCATTATTATTGCGATTTTTGCCGGATCCGGAGGCGGCCGCTCTGACGGCGATGTTCTTGTTCTGCGTCCGCGGGGAACTCTGGTTGATACTTATACCCTGCCGAAAACCTACCAGGGTATTCCCATGAGTTCCTATCTGGATGAAACGCTGCTGAGGGACATGGTGCGTGCTTTGGACACGGCGGCTGCGGATGAAAAAATCCGCGGCCTCTGGCTGGACCTCAGCGAATTAAGGAGTGCCGGTCCGGCCGCGGCGGCTGAAATGGGCGACGCTGTGGCGCGTTTTTCGGCTTCGGGAAAGCACGTTGTTGCCTCTGCGTTCAGCTATAATACTTCCTTATACCGTATAGCCTGCCCGGCTGATGCCATTCTTGTAGACCGGCTGGGTGAAGTGTTTCCCTCCGGTTACGGCAGCTGGCGGATGTATTTCGGGGCCGGTCTGGAGCGGCTGGGGGCGGATGTGAGGCTTTTCCGTTCCGGTGAGTCCAAAACCGGCGGTGAAAACATGACCCGCGACAGTATTTCAGAGGCGGCTCTCAGAGATGAGAAACGTCTTCTGGGCAGTCTTTGGGACAGATGGCTGGAAGATGTTTCCCGCTTCAGGGGACTGGATAAAGATGATTTTGTGCAGTGGATCGATCAGTACGACAAATATCTTCTGGAGGCGGAAGGCAATGCTTCTCTGTCCGCGCGGAAAGCCGGTCTGGTTGATGCTGTAGAAACAGGCACTGTGCTGGATCGGACACTCACAGAGGTATTCGGGCCGGGATATGCTTTGACTGAAGGCGAAGACTACCTTCTGGCTCATACACGCAAACTGGCCGGTGATACTCCGAAAATTGCCGTTGTTCCCATAAGCGGTACATTGATAGACGGTGAAGGCGCAGGCGGACAGGCCGGGAGCCTGGATGTTGTGAACGCCGTTAAAGAGGCGCGCGAAGCACGGGGTGTCCGGGCCGTGGTTCTGCGCATTAACAGTCCGGGAGGAGCTGTATCGGCAAGTGAAGATATACGACGCGCTGTTGCCGAAACACGCCGGAACTGGAATTTGCCGGTGGTTGTTTCCATGGGCAATCTTGCCGCTTCCGGCGGTTACTGGATAGCCATGGAGTCCGACTGGATTATCTGCCGGCCGGAAACGATAACCGGTTCCATAGGGGTGTACAGTCTGGGTATTACTTTTGAGCGTGCTCTGTGGGAAAGACTGGGTATCCGCGTGGACGGCTGGGCCACCACACCATGGTCGGGAGCGGGGAATCCCGGGCGGACAATGAATGAACGCACGGCCAGTCTTTACAAAGCCGGAATTATGGATATTGACGCGCTTTTCCGGCAGATGGTGGAAGAGAAGCGGGGGCTGGATAAAGCGGAGGTAAAGAAACTGGCCGGCGGTATACCGTGGTCCGGATCTCATGCACTGATGAAGGGTCTGGCCGATCAGCCGGGCGGTTTGAACACTGCAGGAGAAAAAGCCGCGGAACTGGCCGGTCTGGATCCTGAAATGGACGAGTGGGAATTCCTGTACTTCGACAAAGCACTTACCTGGAAGGAAGAACTGATGGCCGGTCTGCTCTGGGAGAGTACTCGGCTGGAGCATAAAAAAGGCCTGTTCCGCTTTTTGGACAGCAGGCCGTTCTGATCGCTAGAGGATTCGAACCTCTGACCTTTGCCTCCGGAGGGCAACGCTCTATCCAGCTGAGCTAAGCGACCGCAGAAAGCAAGGTAGTCTATTAAACGGGCATGCGTCAAGACCTGCCGCTTATTGTGCCAGCAGCGAAGCACGGCCGTTTGGCCTGAGGCGCAGACGGACAGTGCTGCCGTCCGCGGGAGGATCCGTATCCGGCCAGTTAATTTCCATTTCGCCGTCAGAGAGGCTGCCGTTAAGAGGCTGCAGTTTTACTCTCCACCCGTTTCCTGTATATTCCGATGAAACCACGTTTCCGGACAGCTCTCCCTGAGGGTGTATTTCCATTTCTTCCGGACGGATGGCCAGCAGGGCCGGCAGGGAAGGCGGCTTTGAAAAATTTTCCTGCAGGCTGTTTCTGTGAATAACGATCTCTCCGGCTGAAGTGCTGATGAGAAAGCGGCTGCCGCTGAGCTGCTGAATATCCAGAACATTCAGTTTCAAACTCCGTCCCAGAAATGAAGCGCTGAAGGAATGGCTGGGAGAATGCCATAATTCTGAAGGTGTACCGCTTTGAATTATCCGGCCTTTGTTCATGATCACCAGTATGTCGGCCAATGCCAGCGCTTCATCCTGGTCGTGGGTAACAAGCACTGTTGTAATGCCGGTTTTTCTCTGGAGTTTTTTTACTTCTTCGCGCAGAGAACGGCGCAGGGCGGCATCCAGCGCGCTGAAAGGTTCATCGAGCAGCAGTATGTCCGGGCTGATGGCCAGAGCTCTTGCCAGAGCCACACGCTGTTTCTCTCCTCCCGACAGGTCCGATGGACTTCTGCGCGCGAAGCTCTCCATTCCGGTCATTTCCAGTCCCTTCCGTGCTTTTTCAACAGCCGCTGCCTTTTTTTCTCCCCGCATTCTGGGACCGAAGCTGACGTTCTGCAGAACATTCATGTGAGGGAAAAGGGCAAAATCCTGAAAAACAACACCCACACGGCGCTTCTCCGTGGCTGTGAAGGTAACATTACGTTTTTCGGTTCCCTTCTCTTCGAATATTTCTCCGGAGTCCGGACGCAGAAAACCCGCGGCTAAATCAAGAACTGTGGTTTTGCCGCTGCCGCTCGGACCCAGAATAACGGTCAGCAGCCCGGGGGCAAAAGTAATATCGGCACTCAGACGGAAACCTCCCGGCCGGCTGAAGATTATATTTTGAAAAATAAGCGATGTGCCTGTGCTGCTGTTGTTCATGCTCTCATGCTCCTTCGGCTCTCTCCAGAGCCAGAAATCCGGCGCAGCTTATCAGAATCAGAATGGTTCCCAGGGCACAGGCCCCGTGGATGTTGTAGGCTCCGATCATGCGGTAAACGGCCAGAGGCAAAGTGGTGAAGTTGCCGGGTGAAAGAATAAGGGTAGTGTTCAGTTCACCGGCTGACAGGGCAAATGAAAACACAGCGGCAGTTACCAGGGAACGGCGCGCCATGGGAATTTCCACCAGAAACAGGCTGCGCAGCGCTCCGGCACCGGCCGCCCGTGATGCCTGCGGAATGCGGGGAGAAATTTGCCGTAAACGTCCGGTAATAATGCGGCAGGCAAAGGGCAGGGCCATGGTTGAATGAGCCGCCGTCAGAGCCGCCAGACGGAAAAAACGGCCCGAGGGCAGCCGGTGAACCAGTACCAGAAATCCAAAACCCAGAATTATGGAACTGACACCCATGGGAATAAACAAAAGACCTTCCAGAACCCGCCCGGACTTTCCTCCCCGCCTTACCGTGTACCAGGCGGCGGCGGAAGCCGTCAGTGCCGTCAGTACCGATACAGCCGCCCCCAGAACCGCGGTACGCAGAACAGCCTTTAAGGCAACACCGCCTCCCGGCCTGAAGGCTTTCGCGTTTTCCAAAGTGCCTCCCAGCAGATTCCTCCAGTGGTGCAGAGACAGTTCTGCCGCTGTCTGGCGGGAAGCTTTAACAAAAAAACTGTTCACCACCACGGATGCCAGAGGAACGGCAATCAGCAGAAAAGCTGGAAGCAGATACAAAAGCCCGGCCAGAAAACTCCATCCTTTCAGAGGAAGGGGCGCCCGTACCGTACTGCTGCGGGCGTCATCAGAGGCCCCCCTGCTTAACTTCTTTTGAAACACTATGTACAGTGCCAGCAGGCTCAGAGCAATGGAAGATTCCACCAGTGCCAGAGCGCCTCCCTTTTGAAAATCCATCTGCTGTTTTATAAGGCGGTATACCTCTACTTCCAGAGTGCTCAGAGCCGGGCCGCCTCCCAGCACAAGAATAACGGCAAAACTGAGAAAGCAGAACAGAAAAGTCATTACCGCCGCTGTGAGAACAGAGGGCAAAAGACGCGGTAAATCGGTATGAATAAAGGCCTTCCAGGAAGAAGCGCCCAGAGAACGCGCCGCGCGCCGGGTGGATGAAGGGAGTTCTCTCCATGCGTCGCCGACAATGCGCATGGTCAGGGGAAAGTTGTAAAAAACATGGGCCATAATAATGGCCTTCAGTGAATACAGAATTTTCCAGGGTTCCGCGCCGCCCCCGGAGATATGAAAACGGAGAGTATTTATAAGTCCCCTGTTGCCGAATACCAGAATAAAACCCAGTACGGCCAGTATGGGCGGAAGCACAAAGGGAACTGTGGCCAGCGCTTTGAGATTTTTCTGTCCGGGAAAGCTGCGCCGTCCCATAAAATAGGCTCCCGGAAGTCCGAAAAGAACGGAAAACAGCGTGCTCAGCGCGGCCTGCTGCAAAGTGAAAAGAGTCAGGCTGACCGTCCGTGAAGATTCTTTCAGGGCGGCAAAACCTCCGGGAAGCAGGAGCCCCTGCGAGAGAGCTGCCGCCAGGGGCAGGAAAAAGGCCGCCGCCCAAAAGAGAAGCGGCCAGCCGATCAGCAGGGTATTTACCCCGAAATTCTTTTTCAACGGATAAACAGTTCAGTCCATTCGTCAATCAGTTTCTCTATGCCCTCCGCAGACTGCAGTGTTTTCTGAACTTTAATAAGCTTTTGAGGCTGCAGAGCAAAATCAAAAGAGGGCGGGAGAGAAACAGTACTGTTAACCGGCAGCATAATATTGCTCATGGCCAGAGTGTTCTGGGATTCAGCCTGCAGCATAAAATCAATAAAGGCCCGGGCGGCTTCCGGGTGTTTTGCGCCGGAAACAACGCCCATTCCTTCAATCTGCATAATATGGCCTTCGCTGAATTCCGCGGCCCTGTAGCGTGTGCTTTTTTCATATTCTGCATGGTAAACCGGGGATGTACCGTAACTGAGAACCAGGGGCGCTTCACCGGCAGTGAACATGGTGTAGGCCTGGCTCCAGCTGTCGGTAATGGTAAGAATGGACGGCTGGAGGCGTTTCCAGTAGTTCTGCCACTGTTCACCATAGACAGCCGCTGTCCAGAGCAGAAAACCCAGTCCGGGTGAAGAAGTCCGCGGATCCATCAGTACCAGAGAGTTTTTGTATTCAGGGCCTGTCAGTTCTTCCAGAGACTCCGGCGGTGTTTTAAGCACCCCGCTGTCATAGCAGACGGCGAAGTGGCCGTAATCGTAGGGAAGCATGTGGAAGGATGTGTCAAAAACAAGTTCCTGCGGAACAGTCTTTAATTCCGGTGATTTGTATTTCTGCAGTATGCCGGCATTCAGAGCGCGTGTGAGCAGGCTGTTGTCCAGCCCTATAACAATGTCAGCCACAGGTCTGTCCTTTTCAACAATAAGCTGGTTGAGTACTGTTACCGCGTCTCCGGGAGCGTGTAGATTTACCTGTATGCCGGTTTGCTCCTCAAAGGCCGCGGCTATGGCCGGACCGGGGCCCCATTCGGAAGCAAATGAGTCGTAACAGTACACTTCAAGCGCCCCGGCCGTTTCTGTGCCGGAGGATGACTGTTCGGCGCCGCCTCTGCCGAACAGCGGCAGAGGAATCATCAATAAAACAAGAAATACTGGAAGGGTTCTTTTCATGGAACCACTCCTTAATGAGAAGGATGGTTCCGGGCAGCAGAGCCTCGTTCCTACGCCGGTGTTATCCGGATCAGGTTCACGAGTGTGTTCTCAGGTCCAACGGACCACCCCGGAAGCTCACAGTTAAATTAAAGGGCCCTGGAAAGAGAGTCAAGACCTTCAGTTCAGCTCTGTATTTGTTACTTGAAAAGTATTCTGACCGGTTATTTCCGCCCCTCTGATTCAGGGTGCATTTTTTTTGATAAATCTTTGTTTTTTTTGAATGAAAAGTGTTGCCACTGAATGGGTGTTCAGTGTTATATTAGGCCCGGAAAAAATGTTTTCAAGGAGCATAAAATGAAGGGTTTTAATCGGTTTTTCCTGATTCCGGTTCTGCTTGTTCTACTGTTTGCCGGCTGCGGCGGCGGGCAGAGTTATAAACCGGGTACGTACACCGGAAAAGCAGAAGGAATTTCAGGTGATGACGTTGTTGTTGAGGTGACTGTTGATAAGTCGGCAATCAAGGAAATCAAGGTTGTTGAACACAATGAGTCACCCGGAATTTCGGATGCGGCACTGTCGCAGATCCCGAAAGCCATTGTTGATGGACAGACATTGAATGTGGATGTTGTTTCCGGCGCAACTTATTCCAGTGAAGCTGTTATTGCGGCTGTTACTGCGGCTCTCGAAGAAGCCGGTGCCAATATTAAAAAGCTGGCATCTGCGGAGAAGAAAAAGACTGACGCTGCAACAAGCGCAACAGAAGTTATTAATACCGATGTCGTAGTTGTCGGTGCCGGCGGCGCGGGTCTGGCTGCCGCTCTGTCTGCTCATGAGAACGGTGCTTCAGTTCTGGTTCTGGAAAAGATGCCTGTTGTCGGCGGAAATACTAACTACGCCACCGGCGGTCTGAATGCGGCAGAAACTCCCTATCAGAAAAAGAAGGGTATTGATGATTCTGTTGAGCTGTTTATTCAGGACACCATGAAAGGCGGTAAGAACATCAACAATCCGGAACTTGTTAAGGTTCTGGCAAGCAATTCTGCCGGTTCTGTTGAATGGCTTACATCTCTCGGCGGAGATTTTACCGATGTCGGCCGTATGGGCGGCGCTTCGGTAAACCGCTGTCACCGTCCTACCGGCGGTGCTGCCGCGGGAAACCACCTGGTGCAGGTGCTGCATGCTGCTGTTAAGGAAAAGGGTATTACAGTTAAAACTGACTGCCGTGTTGTTAAAATTATGGAAGAAGGCGGCGTTATCAAGGGTGTTATGGCAACAAGTCCTGCAGGAAACGTTACCGTTATGTCCAAAGCTGTTGTCATTGCTACCGGCGGTTTCGGCGCGAACAATGATATGGTTGCCGGTTTTAACCCCAAACTGAAAGGTTTTGGTACCACTAACCACCCGGGAGCCACCGGTGATGCTCTGGAATTTGTTAAACCTCTGAATGTTGCCCTTGTTGATATTGACAAAATTCAGACTCATCCCACAGTTGTTCCCGTAAAGAACAAAATGATAACCGAAGCCGTCCGCGGTAACGGTGCCATTCTTGTTAACCGCAATGCCGAGCGTTTTATTTCCGAACTGGAAACCCGCGATGTGGTTTCAGCGGCAGAGCTGAAACAGGAAGGCGGAACTTCGTTCCTGTTCTTTGACCAGGGCGTGCGCGAGTCTCTGAAAGCTATTGAAAAATATGTCAAGGCCGGTCTTCTGACTGAAGGCGCTACTATTGAAGAAGTGGCTGAAAAGATGAAACTGGATCCTGCCAAGCTGAAAGCTACAGTTGATAAATACAACGGCTATGTCGCAGCCAAATCCGATCCGGATTTCAGCCGCGCCAACATGCCCAGAGCGCTGAACAACCCTCCGTTCTACATGGTAGAAGTGGGTCCGGCTGTTCACCACACCATGGGCGGACTGAAAATAGACACAGAAGCCCGTGTCTACAACACTTCCGATGAAGTTATTCCCGGTCTTTTTGCAGCCGGTGAAGTTTCCGGAGGAGTCCATGGCGGCAACCGCCTTGGAGGTAACGCTCTGAGCGATATTACAACATTCGGACGTATTTCCGGAAAGAGCGCCGCGGCTTTTGCTGCAAAGTAATGAAGTGAAAAGCTGCTGCACGCGTATGTGCGGCGGCTTTCAGCACTCAAGGTGCTTGTATTTGATTTTCAAAGGGCTGCTGCACGGCTGTGTGCGGCAGCCTTTTTTATTGCCGGGGCCGGGGCCGTGTCCGGGGCCGGGACAATACGGTTTCCAGCGCCCGGGCAAGAATGGTTTCCGGACTCTGCCGGGTATCCAGCCGCAGAATCTCCATTTCGGAGCCGCTGACAAGACTGAAAGATTTTTCATACAGCTGTGCCACTTTATTCTGCTGATTCTCGGTTTCGTAAATATCACGGGTTCCCCGGCCTGATATACGCTGCATGGCTTCCGAGGCGGGCAGATGAAGGTATATAAGCAGTCCGGGCAGTGGATAGCCGGCGTTGAGCGTGTTCACCCACTCCCATGGGGCATCCATGCTCTGGTATGCCAGAGATGAAAAGAAATAGCGGTCGGTAATGTATAGAGAACCGGAATTAAGCGTTTCCTCTATGCCCTCCGGTCCGTAGATGTGTTCCCGGCGGTCGGCAGCAAAAAGCATGGCAAGAGTTTTGCGGCTCAATGAATATTCCCCGGAGATTCCCCGGCGGATCAGTCTGCCTATTGGTCCGTCTGTCGGTTCAAATCCGCTGGTAACAGGAATGCTTTGTTTGAGGAGTTCTTCTGTCAGACGGCGGGTGAGTGTTGTTGTGCCGGCTCCGTCTATTCCTTCCACGGCTATCAGATTTTTCCACAGTTCTCTATTACTATTCATTTATATTCCTTTTTGGTTCCTTCCGGCAGGGGCGTTTTTTCGATAAGATAGTTTTAATGACTGTACTGCGTCCACCCTCAGAGGCCTTTTTGCGTCCCGGGTTTCTGCTTATTCTGATTTCTGCTTTTTTTCTGCCTGTTTTTTCAGCGGCTGCCGGGGATCTTGTTCTGCCCGATCTTGTTCTGCCGCGCCACATCCGCCCGGATATACCTCAGCCTGATATTGCTGCGGTTCAGGAATGGCAGAACTGGGAAATTGGTCCTCCGTCTTTCCGGCGTATTTACCCTCTGGAAAAGGAGCATCTTGAACGGCCGGAGGCGGCGGGGCTTCAAACAGCTGATAAAGTTGATAACACTCTGATGGAGGAGCAGACCGCCGGTCAATTACTGCCGGCTGGGGCTTTGCGTACAGATTTCCGTACAGAGGCGCAGCCTTCAGGCTGGAAATGCAGCCCGGTAAACGGGGAGGGAAAGTGGCGCTTTGAAGCCGGATACAACTACCGGGAGAATTCTGATGTACTGGCTGCCCGTTCGTTTCCTGAAGGCTGGGAAGCGGGTGCGTACGGGCAGATCCCCTCGCATTATGAATCGCCGCGGCCGTATGCAGCCGGCCTGTTTGCATCCAAAATCGGCCCGTTTTCCGCTAATCTGCTTCTGGGCGGCAAAACCGGGACCGGGAATACAGACTTTCTGCCCCTGGGTATGGGACAGATACAGTGGGCTTCAGCTTCCGGCCGTGCAGACTGGAGAGCTGAATTAAACGCCCTTTATCATACCGCTGAAAACAAACAGCCTGCCGGCTCTCTTTTATTAAGTACAGGTATACAAACGGCTTTACCCCTTGACGGCCTTTTCGGCGCCGCGCGTTTTGAGACGGGTTTCCGGGGCGGGGGCGGTGCTTATCAGGGCCTTGTTGTTGGAGGCGTTTCTCTGGGCTTCCGCTTTGCTGATGCGGCATTATCACTCCAGGGCGGTCTTGATACGCTTTACAGGTGGAATGAAGCGCCTGTTTTTGCGCCGTTCGCGGAGTTGCTGTGGCATTTCCGTAATTCCTGGATATTTTATCTCTACAGTCAAATTCTTACAGGGCGCATGGATATGTACAGCGGCTGGGCTGAAAGTGAGCGTATCGGATTATTTGAAGCAGAAATTCCTTCTTATTATTCCTGCCGGGCCGGGTTGGAACATGAATGGGCCAATAATAACTTGCTGCGTTTCAGCATGGAAGCTGATTACGGCCGTTTGCTTCGCGGCTCTGGAACAGCGCTGCCGTCCGTTATTCCTGCTGAAGATACCTGTGTAAAACTGGATGTTTTCTACTCACATGGTTTTTCTCCGGGTATTGTAACTTTCAAGGGAAACAGCGGATATTTTCTTGCTCAAAAACTGTTTTTCTGGGAAACTTCAGCTTCTTATGAATGGGGGCGCCTTGGAGTTCATATTCAAGGCGGCAGTGAAGATATGTATACAGGCGGCGGTTTGCCGGGTTTGCGGGGTTCTTTGCCGATAATGGGTGCAGGGGTACACTGGAATAACGGACGGCAGTTTTCTGCCGCGCTGAATGGTTATACAGATTCAGAATTCCGGCGTCCTTCGCTGGAATTGCGTGTGAAGTGGAGGAGCAGGTGAGCGAACTGATCGGTGCTAACTGGTTTATACTTTTGCCTATTATTCTATTGTCGGTGGCCGCGCTGGCTGTAATTCTGGAAAGGAGTGTGTTCTTTTTCCGTATCCGCTGGAAACGGCCGGACGGTCTGCCGCAGGTTCTTGAGCGCATCGGCCGGGATTCGGCAAGACAGATTCTGCAGAATCTGGAAGAACCGGAGGTTTCACCCGTAAGAGAAATTCTGGAATTCGGCCTTTCTTCCCGGCTCCGGGGCAGTGCCTCGGTGTACCGGCAGAGGCTGGAAGCTCTCCGCAACAGATGGCTGGACAGAATGGAGCGTTATCTGCCGCTTTTGTCGGGTATAGGAAATATTGCAACTCTGCTGGGTCTGTTTGGAACTGTTTCCGGTATGATTACAGCTTTTGGAAGGATGAAAGCCACAGGAAATTCCGACCCCTATGTACTGGCAGGAGGTATCTCACGGGCCCTGGTTACTACAGCCGCCGGTCTGGCCGTGGCAATTCCGGCAATGCTTGCACAGCATTTTTTTGAAGCACTGGTGGATCGCCATGCGGACCGCATGGAAGATGTCGTTAATGAATGCCTGTATAAGGCGGGGGCCGCTGGTGCGCGCGCGAGAGAGTCGAAGACGGCAAAGGTCTAGAGCAGGGCTGCATCTGACACCGCTGATAGATATTATTTTTCTCCTGGTGCTTTTCTTTATTCTGAATACAAGTTTCAGACAGGAGCGTTATATCGATGTCAATCTGCCGGTTTCTGAAACCTCGGAAGATATTCAGTCGGAAGGAATTATTCTGACACTGCTTAAAGACGGTACCGCGGATTTAAACGGTCAGGAAACAAACTGGGACAGCTTGAGTGCTGATATTCAGAAATTGGCTGAGGAAACTTCTGCCGAAGAAGTTATTATCCGTGCCGATGAGGGCGCTCCCTATGGAAAGGTTGTTACTGCAATGGACAGAATACGCCTTGCCGGACTGGAAGCGGTTTCTCTTCAAACAATCCGGAGCGGTCAGTGACTCTCAGGAAATCGCTTGTCTATTCTTTAGGCACGCATGCTGCAATACTGATTGCTTTTCTTATTGCGGCCTTGTTTTCTTTGAACGAGCCCAGTCCTGCCGCTCAAACTCTGCGGATTCGTCTGCGGGCGTCCATGTCGGCGGGAAGCCGTGCGGTCCCCCGTTTTACGGGCGCCGCGCCGGCTGACAGCATCCGCGAGAGAAGACAGCCGGCAGGGATTTACAGCATTTCTGATTCTTCCGCGGTGAGTTCCCCCGAAGCCCCTGCGCCGGTTACGCGTTATACGGAAGTACTGGACAATATACCGGTAAGCCGCCTGCAGACCGCTCCGCCCGCAGCCCTTCCTGAAGTGGATCCTCTGGGGGGTATTGATGTGCCCGCTGCGGCGCCTCAGCAGGCTCAGAACCGGGCAGACGGAGCTGACTCCAGAGCACGGAACTGGTCGCTTGACTGGGCCGACGGCAATACAAGAGCTGTTTTGTCTTTTCCCTCTGTTTCGTTTGAAAAATTTCCTGACAGTAATGAGCGTCTGCTTGAAACATCTCTGGAAATTCTTGTTTCGCCTCAGGGAAATGTTGTTTCGGCAGAAGTTATTCCGCCCGGCTCCGGCAATGCAGGAGTGGACCGCTATCTGAACTCACTGGCTCTGCAGCTGGTTATGGAACCCGCGGATCCTGAAAAAGGCGAGCAGAAAGCCCTGCTGAGGCTGGTTTTTGCAGAAGGGGGCGGAGGTTGAAAAAACTGAACAGCCGCTTTCTGCAGTGGGCTTTTCTTATTCTGAGTATTCTTCTGTGTGTCATTGTTCTGGTATGGCTGAAGGCTGTTATTGATAAAAATATTAAAACAGTACGTAATGACATCATTTCCAGACTGGAAAATCAGCTGGAAGCGGATATCAGGTATCAGAGCATTTCACCGGCTCTTCTTTCTGCTGTTACCATACGCGGTTTATCCGTTGATTTTGCCTCCGGACAATTCACCGCAGATAAAATCAGGGTGTTTTACAATCCATTTAAGCGGAAAATAAGCCGAATAGGCATATCTGACGGTTCACTGTTCATGAAGCTGGACAATCCCCGGAATAAAACTGTCTCAGCGGATAATGAAAGCCTTCCATGGGATTTGATTATTGATAAAACCGTTACTGTCCGCAATGTTGCCGTTCAGGCAGGAATTCAGCCGGAGACTGTTTATTCAGGACAGATAGAACGGATGGAATTAAAACACAGCGCCGAGAATATCCGGTATCTTCTGGAGACAACAGCCGGTGTTGTGTTCGGTGCTGAGGATACGAAAAATCAAATTGAGCTGGAGCTCGGCTCCCGCGGAAGTTTTTCGCCTGAAAGTAAATACTTTAACGGCCGCGTGGATTTAAGGAAAGGAACAAATGAAAAGCTGGAGCTGATGCCCATGTCTGTTGATATTTCCTTTGCTGAAGACCAGTTCCAGTTCAGGCGCATTGGAGATGCTGTACCGCTTGATATATCCGGCCGCTATGAAAAGGGCCAGTGGAGTGTTTCCTGTGAAACCGAGCAGATGCCGCTCAAAGAAGTTCTGCGGCCGCTTAATTATGAATATTCAGAAGAGGCAGCCTTTTCCTGGCCGGAAATGCTTCTAAACGGCCGTTTTGACGTGAGGGGGGAGGACAGTAACGTAACTGATTACAATATTGCTCTGCAGCTGAATGAGAAAAAAGACGGCGGCCTTCAGGCAGAATTTAAAGCCGGCGGAGACAGCCTTGCGGCCCGTATTGATATTCTTTCGGTAAGCGCATTGAACAGTAAGGTGCAGTACACGGGTGTATTCAGAATTCCGGAGATGGCACCGGTTGGTCTGTTAAGCGCTTATTTGGATGAAAATGTTCTTGGATACCCTGTATCGGGGGTGTTTGATGTTCAATACGCGGATAATATTGTCAAAGTTTTTCCTTCAGAAGTGCAGGCCGGGAATTTAAGCTTTAACGATTTCCGGTTTATCTTTATCCGTGAAAAAGACATGCTGACGGCAACACTTCTGGCGGTTCCCGAGACAAAGAACAAGCTCTCCGATTCACGCATAGTGCTGGACGCGGCAATGAAAAGGGGAAAAAATCCTTTTCTGAAGTGTTTCTTTTCTCTGGAAGGCATAAACTCAACCCTTCCTCTGGGACTGGCGGGGTTAAGCAGCCTCTCAGCCCTGCCTGTTCTGGGGCAGTCCAGCCTCGATGTCAGCGGTGCTTTTGAAGTTAATGAGAGTGCATGGGCGTTTAATATCAGTCAGGCACGTCTTGTCAGCCTGAAAAACGCAGAAAACACTGTTTCCCTGGCCGGACGTCTCTCGCCCGGCAGGTGGGATCTGGACGGGTTTCACCTGAACTGGGACAATTACAGAATTGACGGTCATCTTGCCGGCTCACAGAACAGTAAAGGCGGAGAAATTAACGGCCGTTTCCTGCTTGAAGATCAGATCTTTCCCATAAAAGGCAGCTGGGATACAAACGGCAATGTCCGTATTACTGAGGGCGGCTTCCTCACACTCAATTCGCAGTTGAAGAATGAGCGCGGCAGAAATTTCAGCTTGAATATGGATAATTTAAAGCTCCCTGTTCCATACGGTCTGTTGACAGTGAATGCGGATGTTCAGGGACTGCTTGCACCGGGGGACTGGAGAATACGCCTGAGGGATGTCTCTTTAGCGGCAGAAGGTGACAATAACACCAATATGGTCTTTTTATTAAAAAACGGGTTTGCCACTCCCTATAAAATTGATCTTCCTGTTTTAACTTACCGCGACCGGACAGGCGCTCTTAATGGAAGCAGTTTTGTTCAAAAAGACAGATTCAGTAACGATATTTCGGGAGAACTCCTGCTCCAAAACCCCGAATCCCCAGAATATTATCAGTTCCTGTTCAAGCGTCAAAATAATATGTGGGATAACAGTTTTAATGTTATTTCTGCGCAGATGGAGCGTCTGGGACAAAACCGGCTCAGCGGTTCGGCGGATGCTTCCGGTAAAATGACCGGTCTTCTCAGTAATCCGTCGTTTTCAATGCGTTTGAGTACTTCAGAGGCCCGGCTGGACAACAGACCGCTGAATGTGGCCGCAGGATTATCATTTCATGACGGCCGGCTGCGGATTCAGGATTGTATTTTTAATTATGAAGGCCTTTCGGTCAGCCGCGGTCTTGTTCTTTACAATAAGCCCGATAACAGCCTTAGATGTACTGCCGAACTTGACGGCCACTTTAATGAGGAATTTTTCAGCACAGGATTTTCACTGGCACTGGACCTTGACAGTTCTCAGAGCATGCTCGATCTGCTGAACAACTGGTCTGCGCTTGATTTTACCGGTACATTAGCCACCCGTCCCCTGTTATGGAATTCAATGGAACACATGCCGTCTTTCACCTTTCAGTTTGAAAACAGTGCTGATAATTTCCGTGTAACCAGTCCGCAGGGAAAAATTCTGAAAATTAACTACAGCCGTGAGGACGGCAGCTTAAATGTAACAGCTGGAAAGCCCCTGCCGGTTATTGTCCGGGGAGGAGGTTATGCCGGAGCCGATTATTTAAATCTGTCATTTCCTTCCATAGAAATTGACCCTGTTCTTATCAATTATGTAATGCCGCGCGATCCCATTCTGCGTCAATACTATGTTATATTTCAGGGCGGGAAGTTTTTGGGAAATATGAGTGTGAAAGGCTCTTCGGAAAATCCTCAGCTCTTTGGAGAAATAAAAGCCGACAAAATTAAGGTGGATACGCCCTATACCTATGCTGAAATTGGAACGGGAGATACAACCATTTCTTTTGAGGGCAACCGGGTTACCATTGACCGGATAGAAGTGCCTGTGGGCGGAGGATTTGTTTACGGAGAAGGCTATTTTGTTATGGACCGGTGGTCTTCCCTGACCGATTTTAATATGCGTTACGGAGCGCAGGGCGGTCCGCAGTCCCGGGGCGTTCAGGCTTACTATCCCTTAATGAATGTTACCCTGGACGGACTCTTCTTCGGTGAAATTCAAATGATTGGCGACGGACAGAGCTTTTTCCTGGACGGAAGTTTTACTTTTCCTGAACTCAGATCGGGGCTGGGAACTCCGGCTGAACCGGTGCAGGGGAATAATGATAACCTTTATCCTGTGTACCTTGATATCGATTTTATAACGGGAAATAACTGCACTTTCTTTCTTCCGAATGAACAGCTCAAAATTGTCCGCGCAACCGCAGAGCCCAATCAGGTTGTTAATCTTACTTATTCAACCAATCCGGAAACCATGTCCTTTACCGGCAAACTGCCTATAAAATCGGGTAATATCAATTATTTTGACCGTGAATTTCAGGTTACACGGGGCTACATGGATTTTAATGAAAACCTTGAAGATTTTAACCCGCTGCTTTCATTCCGGGCGGAAACCCGCGTAAAAGATGATGCAAACGAAGAAATTACTGTAGCTCTGGTTTACAAAGCGCCCATAATGTCAGACTTTAATCCCCGGGTGGAAACTGTACCGGCGCGCCGGGAACGCGATATTATGGCTCTGCTGGGTCAGTCGGTTGTTCCCTATAATGAGCAGAGTGAGGTGAGCACAACCAATTCGATGTTTCTGGGTACAGGCAGCATGTTCGCCGAGGCGGGGATTGTTCATCCATTTGAACAAGTACTGCGCGAAAGCCTGAACCTTGACATGTTAACAATACGAACGGATATAATTGAGAACGCTTTAAGCGGAGGATTCGCTCAGAATGTCGACAGTTCCTATGCGTCCGGGCTGGGCCGTTATCTTGATAACACAAGTCTGTTTGCCGGAAAATACATAGGCAACGCGCTGTTTGTTTCAGGCTCCCTTGAAGCAAACTATTTTGAGGGAAGGAGAAACCGCTCAACGTTTGGAGGACTGGAATTTGAGACTTCAGTGAACTTTGAAATGCAGACACCGTTTTTTGATGTTATGTGGTCGTATTCTCCCAGTTCATCGATTAAGCAGAATTTTGTTGCCGATAACCAAATTTCACTCAAGTGGCAGTTTTCATATTAATTTGTTAAGGAGTTCCGATGCAGCGAAGAATCCTGTTGGTTTTATTAATAATTTTTGTTTCTCTGGGTTCTGTGTACAGCCAGGAGAGTCAATGGTTTGAGGGCCGGCCGGTTGCCCGGATTGAGTTTGAGGGCCTTGCCTCGGTTTCCCGGAATGAATTACTGGGTCTGGTCCGTCCGTATATCGGTTTACCCTATAACGACTCACTTTCATGGGACATACAGGGCAAGCTGTATGCTCTTGATTATTTTGACCTCATTATTCCTGAAATACAGCCGGCCGATGAAAGCCAAAATTCAGTTTTACTTGTTTTTCAGGTTCAGGAGAAACCGCTTGTTAAAAAAATTATTTTTAAGGGAAACAGTAAGGCCCGGCGCGGTGAACTTCTGGATGCCGTATTAGTTAAAGAGGGCGACCTGCTGAATCCCGGAACGCTGAAAATTGATGAACAGGCTATTAAGGATCTCTATCTTGAAAAAGGCTTTGTGGATGCCCAGGTAAGGGCTGAATACACTCTGGACAAGGTTCTGAATCAGGTTGATATTGTTTTTACAATAATTGAGAGCAGTCAGACTAAAATCAGTGAAATACTCTTTGTCGGCAATGATAAATATGTGGCTGATAATACATTGCGCAATCTTATGAAAACCAAGGCGCAGTCGCTGTTCAATAAAGGTCTTTTTGTTGAAACAAAACTCCAGGAAGACCTCAAAGCCATAGAGCGTTATTACGCCGACCAGGGCTTTATTGAAATGAGTATAACCGATGTCCAGCGCGAACTGGTTTTTGATAAAGAAGAAAATCTTAATAAAATGGTTATAACCATTGTCATTAATGAAGGTACTGCCTGGACTTACGGAGGCATAAGTTTTACCGGGAATAAAATCTATACAACAGAAGAACTTAAAAAACTGGTAACACTTACTCCGGGCTCCACTTTTAACCAGACCAAATTTCAGCTGGATTACCAGAGTATAGTGGACCTCTACCTTGAAAACGGATATATCTTTAACAACTTCACATACGAAGAAAAACGGGACGAAGAAAATCGCACGGTCTTTTTTGAAGTATCCATAGTGGAGCGGGACCGGGCTCATATTGAGAATATTATTATCCGCGGTAATACCAAAACGAAAAACTACGTTATTACCAGGGAATTCCCGCTTGAAGAAGGGGAGGTTTTCAGTAAGGCCAAAATTCTTGAAGGAATGATGAATCTGTACAACCTTCAGTTTTTTGAAACTGTTGAACCCAATCCTTATCCTGGAAGTCAGGACGGTCTGATGGATCTGGTGGTGGATGTCTCGGAAGGTAAAACCTCCGATATTACTTTCGGACTTTCCTTTTCCGGCGGGCAGGATTTTCCCGTTTCCGGACAGATCAGCTGGAACGACCGCAATTTTCTGGGACGCGGCCAGACTTTCGGCATAGATTTAACCGGCTCTCCCGACAGGGTTACTTCTTCCGTAAAATTCACGGAACCCCGCATTCTGGGGCTCCGCTGGGCCGGCGGTATGGATTTATCCTACAGCTGGGCACGGACCCGTTTTATTCGTCAGGATGCGGATCTGAACGGAATTCCTGACCCGTATAACACATGGGATGAGTATGAAGCGGTGGCCTCTGTGCCGGCCGATTATCAAATGGAGCATCAATCGCACGATATTTCCAGCGGACTGAATACAGGCTACACCTGGGTAACACGTCTGGGACGGCTGGGAATAAGCGGGGGGCTCCGTTTTTCCTGGCAGTATGTTGTCTATGATGATTCCGTATACACGCCGTTCAGCCGTACAATCCGTGAAAACCTGAAAAAATGGCAGTACAGCGACAGTGTTCATCTGCGTTTGTACTGGGACACGCGCGATCTGCAGTACGATCCGACCAAGGGGTTTATTCTGAGTGAAACCCTTACTTATGCCGGTATTATGGAACTGGGTAACCGTAACTATATAAAGAGTGTTTCCCGGCTGAATGTTGCACAGAAAATTTTCGACATTCCCCTGAAAGATAACACGAAATCTTTTAAGGCTGTTATTTCCATGAACACCGCTTTTAACGCTATTTTTGACAAAAAGTGGCGTGACCTGAAATCGGATATTGTAGATACCGACGGTTTTACTGTAGACGGTATGTTTATAGGCCGCGGCTGGCCTACCTCTTCTGACCGCTATAAGTATCTCTGGGATAATTCGCTGGAACTTACTTTTCCCATTGTCCCCAATATTCTTTCTTATGATATTTTTCTGGACGCCGTGGGAGCCTGGCAGTCAAATCAGATAATTCATCAGAAATTCGGTTTGGGAGAGCAGTGGCGTTTCAGTCTGGGAACAGGGCTGCGCTTTGCCAATCCGCAGTTCCCTATCGGCATCTATGTTGTGAAGCGCTTTCAGTGGCAGAACGGCCGTGTGTCATGGTGGCCCGACAGGGATGCTTCCAATAACCGCCTGGATACTAACTACGAATTTAAGAAATCAGGAATGGATTTAGTTATAGCTTTTAATCTGGATATTTACTAGGAGAAACAAGTGAAACGGACGTTTATTCTTTTAACAGGCATTGTACTGCTGTGTATGCCTCTTTCGCTGGGTGCGGAGCAAATTACCAAGGTGGCTGTACTCGATTATTCCCGCATTCTTTCCGCGTTTTATGTTGATTCGGCTGAATCCCGCCGTATTGAGGAACTGAAAACTGTTTTTGCGGATGAAGTACGCCGCATGCAGTCTGAAATACAGAACCTGGAGGAGCGGAAACTTGAGGCGGAAAACCGCGGAGATTCCCGTACGGCTCTTGAACTGGACTCCCGTATTCAGGAAAGAAAAAGCCATTACCAGAACTATGTCAGAATTAAGGGGAATCAAATTCGTGAAGCTGAGGCCGGGCTGGGTTCCAGCAGTGCTCTGGCCAGAGAAATACTCCGGGAAATTCAGTATGTGGCGGAATCCAAAGGTTTCAGCCTGGTTCTGAAGCGTTCGGACCCCAATCTGCTCTGGTGGAACTACGAAGTTGATATTACCGAAGATGTTCTGCAGCGTCTTGCCGGCGCCAGTCAATAATTTTCCGCTTCTGTAATGTCTTCTAACCGGGAACTGACTCCCATGTTCCGCCAGTATGCGGAACATAAGGAAAAGCATAAAGACGCTGTGCTGTTTTTCCGCATGGGAGATTTTTATGAAATGTTCCGAAGTGACGCGGTTGAGGTTAGTCAGCTTTTAAATTTAACACTTACCCAGCGTCAGGGTGTTCCCATGTGCGGTGTTCCGTATCATGCCGCGGGCAATTATATTGCCCGCCTTCTGAAGCTGGGTAAGAAAATTGCCATATGCGAGCAGATTGAGCTTCCCCGTGACGGTAAAGGACTGGCAAAAAGGGAAGTTATTGAAGTTGTTACTCCCGGAACTGTTGTCGACGATTCATATCTGGATGAAAAGACAAACAATTATCTGGCTGCTGTTGCGGGAAAACCGTCTGCTCCCGCTTTTGCCTACGTTGATCTGTCTACGGGCGAATTCCGTGCAACCCTTCTGAATAAGCAGCAGCCGCGTGAAGCCCTGCGCAAGGAAATGGCACGGATTGCCCCAAGGGAAATTCTTGTGCAGGAAAGCCTGCTTACGGATAATGTCTGTGCTTTTTTACTGGATGAAAATATTGTAATGGACAGGCTGCCGGACTGGAGCTTTGATTATGAGTCTGCATTTTCACGGCTGAAAAAATGTTTCGGGACAGTAAGTCTGAAAGGTTTCGGGCTTGCAGATTCCGACCCGAGAGTACCTGCCGCGGGAGCTGTCCTGGAATATCTGGAAAACCAGCATAAAACGCTGCTGCCGCATATCCGCACTCTTTCGCTGTACTCTGATGCCGACGCGGTAGAACTGGACGAGTCAACCATTCGCAACCTTGAACTGCTCCGGAACCTGCAGGACGGAGGAAATTCCTTCACACTTCTGGCCGCACTGGACCATACACGGACATCGCCCGGAGCCCGTCTGCTCCGCCGGCGTCTGCTGCAGCCTTATCCCGATATTGAAGGCGCAGCGGGAAGTCATGAACGTGTAGAGGCGCTTTACCATGATCAGCCGCTTCTTTCGTCTCTGCGTGAAATTTTGAAAGGCATTCTGGATCTGGAGCGCCTGGCCGCCCGTACGGCTATGAACAGAGCGCATGCCAAAGATCTGCTGGCCATCCGCAATTCCCTGTGGAAAGCGGCAGAAGTTTTCACTCTGGCGGAAAATCATTTGAAGAATGAGGGCAGTGACTCACTGGAGGGCTTGTTTGCACGGTGCGCCACTCTGGCCGACTTTCTGAACAATTCGCTTATGGAAGACCCTTCCATATTGCTGACGGAAGGACGGCTTATAAAAACAGGATGGGACGCGGAAACAGACCGCATGCGCTCCCTGCGGGATGAAGGCCGCACTTTCCTGAACAATTATGTGGCTGAGGAAAAAGCCGCTACAGGAATATCAACACTTAAACTCAAATACAACCGCATACTGGGTTATTTTATTGAAGTACCGAAAAGTCAGGGCGAAAAACTGCCGGAACGCTTCCGGCGCCGTCAGTCGCTGACACAATGTGAGCGTTTTTCGACAGACAAACTGGATGAACTGGAAAGTGAAATACTCAGCGTGGGTGAGAATCTGGTTGAGAGGGAAAAAGAACTTTTTCTTGAAATCAGGGAAAAAGTTAAAGAATACGTGCCGGCGCTGCAGCAAATGGCAGCTGTTCTGGCAGATATTGACGTTATACAGTCGCACGCGCACTGTGCCACGGAATACGGATATGTCAAACCTGCTATGACGAATGCTGTTGTCTGTGACATACAGGGAGGCCGGCATCCGGTTGTGGAGCGCCATTTGCCCTCGGGCAGCTTTGTTCCGAATTCCATTAAAATATCAGAAAAAGAGAGCACCTTTGCTCTTGTTACCGGTCCCAACATGGCCGGCAAATCCACCGTGCTCCGTCAGACAGCCCTTATAACACTTATGGCGCATGCCGGCTGCTTTGTGCCCGCCGAACACGCCCTTATTGGAATTGTTGACCGTATTTTCTGCAGGGTGGGAGCTTCAGACAACCTGGCGCGGGGAGAATCCACCTTTCTTGTCGAAATGCACGAAACGGCCAATATACTCAGAAGCGCCACCTCGCGCAGTCTGGTCATAATGGACGAAGTGGGGCGGGGAACCGGAACGGAAGACGGTCTGGCCATTGCCCGCGCTGTGTGTGAGTATCTGCTGGAGCATGAGCATCCGCTTACTCTCTTTGCAACGCATTACAGGGAGCTGACACGTCTGGAGCATGAACGCCTGGCCAATTATTCCATGGCTGTACAGGAAGAGGGCCGTAATGTTGTTTTTCCCAAAAAACTGATCTGCGGGCCTGCCGAGGCTTCTTATGGTATCCATGTGGCGGCACTTGCCGGTATTCCCCAGGAAGTTGTGCAGCGTGCCTACCTTCTGATGAACTGGGCTGCTTCGCAGCAGAGCAGCCAGAGTGCCTCTGAAAAGGTACCTTCTTTACCTGCTCCTCAAATGCTTTTCAACCCTTCTGATTTGGTCCTGGACAGCATACGCAGCACTTCAGTGGATGAAATTACCCCTCTGGAAGCTCTCAAGCTTATTGATTCCTGGAAAAAAGATCTCAATTAAAGCTCCGCGCACAGTGCGCTGGTAGATTATACTGCCGTGTTTTACTGCCCTGTCTGCGGCGCGGGGGCGCCGGCGGCGTTTTATCCCTGTGCGTCATGCAGAAAGAAAATAGAACAAACCGCCCTGAATTCCGACTCAGAGAGAAACTGCCGTCTTTGCGGAATAGATCTGGCCGGTTCTGAAAATCCCTGCGTGGAATGCAGAAGTTCCGCGCCGTATACACCATTGACAGCGGTTGTATGTCTTGGTCCCTGGGCTGGTCCCTTAAGGGAATGGGTGTCAATGCTCAAGTACGGAGGCGACGCCCGGCTGGCCCGCTACCCGGCAGAACTGCTGGCCCGGGCAGTACATTGTTACTGGCCGGATGTTCCGGTTGTGCCTGTTCCTCCCAGGCCAATACGTCTGTTCAGGGATGGATTTGATCCGGTTCAGGCTCTTACCCGGCAAATGAGCCGGCTTGGAGTTTCTGTTGAACATGTATTAACGCGAAGGGGCAGGCGCACGCAAAAAAACAGCAGCCGGATCCAGCGCGTTTCAGGGAAAAATCTGAATTTCAAGCTGAAAAAGAAAGATATTCGGGGTTCCCGTATTATCTTTGATGATATTTCGACAACAGGGACAACCTTAAAGGTGTGCGCGTCTCTTCTTAAAGAGGCTGGATGTACGGAAGTATATGGTCTTGTTATTTGCAAGGACTAATGAATACAAGCCGGCATAAATCAGTTCAATGAGTACTTGACGGATAGTTCTGAGCTGGGTAATATGTGAATGTAAGTATATGAACTGTTGAAGAGAGTCCGTGCCCCGGCCTCTTTTTTTTTGAGGAGAATAATGGATATAAACCCGGAATTACAGGACGATCTGCTGCTTAGCCTGAAAGGCATGGGCCTTTCTCTTGTTGAGCTGTCTGTTTCGCGCCACCGGGGGAATGTTCAGGCAAGCATTGTTTTGTATAAGGACGGCGGTATATCGCTTGATGATTTGTCAGCCGCCCAGAAGACGCTCCGTCCGCGTCTGGAGCTGGAATACGGCAGGGAAAATCTTTCTCTTGAAATATCATCACCCGGTATTTCAAGGAAGATAAAATCAATAAACGAATATAATATTTTTAAAGGACGGAATATCCGCCTTCTTATTGATGAAGAATGGATTGACGGCCGGCTGGCCGGGCTTGAAGGACAGGATGTGCTGGTAAATTTTGGAGATAAACAGGAAAGGTTTTCCGTAAATGATATACGGAAAGCCCAATTACAATAAGTGCATAAAGGAGAAAAGACAGATATGAATGCTGACTTTGCCGAATCAATCAGGCAAATCCAGTCTGACCGCGGCATTACAGAGGAACTGGTTCTTTCCACTGTGGAAGAATTTCTGCTGGCCGCTTACAAGAAGACATTCGGTACGTCTGAAAATGCCGTTGTATCATTTTCGGATACCAACGGAACTGTGGCCATTTATGCCAAGAAAGTGATTGTTGAGGATGACGATCTTTATGATCCGGTTGCCGAGATTGAACTTTCTGAAGCCATGGAGCTTGTTGAAGACTGCGAAATAGGCGATGAACTGCTTATTGAAATTGATCCAAAGGAATTTGACCGAGGCGCGGTTCAGTCGGCAAAGCAGAAAGCCCGTCAGAACCTGAGGGAAATACAGAAAGATACGCTTTATTCTGAATTCAAGGATAAAGTGGGCGAAATGATTATAGGCTATTTCCAGCGTGAAAAAAACGGGACGATATTTGTTGATCTGGGGAAAACCGAGGGTATACTGCCGCGCCGGTTTCAATCGCCCAGGGAGGAATATCATCACGGTGACCGCATTAAGGCCATGATTGCTGAAGTTAAAAAAGCTCCCAGCGGTCTGGAAATTATTCTTTCCCGCTCTCATGGTGAATTTGTTAAACGCATTTTTGAACTGGAAGTTCCTGAAATATACGATGGAACTGTTGAAATTTTTAAAATAGTGCGCGAGCCCGGATACCGTACCAAGGTTGCCGTTTACTCTACCCGTGAAGATGTTGACCCGGTTGGAGCCTGTGTCGGCCTGAAAGGAGTGCGGATTCAGGCAATAGTAAGGGAAATGGAGGGGGAGAAGATCGATATTCTGAAATACGACAACGACCCCATTGCCTTTATGCGTAACGCGCTCAGTCCCGCGGAAGTGCAGGACATAGTGGTTTTGGACGGAGCTAAACGTCAGGCTCTGGCCATTGTTCCTGAACAGCAGCTCTCACTGGCCATTGGCAAGCAGGGAATGAACGTCCGTCTGGCCAACCGTCTGGTTGACTGGAATATTGATGTGAAAACCGAAGCGCAATTCCAGGAAATGGATGTTTCGCTTGAAATTAACCGCGCTGCTTCAGACTTGTTCAGCGGTATTGGCGAGGAAGAAGAGATTACCCGTATCAGTGAGCTTCCGGATATACCTGAACGGCTTATTTCCGTTCTGAAAGAAAACGGTATAGAACTGATAGAAACTCTTGTCAGCCTGACCACCTCGGAACTGGAAGGGCTTTCCGGAATTACACCTGATGATGTTGAACAGATTGAAAAAATAATTGAAGATAACGTGGAGATTATTGAGAGTGAGGGTGATGATTCGGAGGATGAATCAGAAGAGGAATCAGAGGAAAGCTCCTTTATTGAAACTGATGAAGAAGGGCCTGAAGTGGAAACATACGAATGCCCCGAGTGTCAGCATCCTATTACCACCGATATGACGGTTTGTCCGTCGTGCGGTGTTGGGCTGAGTTTTGAAGTTGAAGAAGTTGAGGAACAGGAAGAATAGGTATTTATGGCTGAAGAAACAGAAAAGAAAAAACCAAAAGCGACACTTATTAAACACCGGAAAACAGAGCCTGTAAAAACTGCCGCGGCTGATAAGCCTTCTACTTCGGAGCGTAAAAAAGTTGTCGTTGTAAAAAAGAAGGTTGTGGTAAAACGCACACCGAAAGCCGTTCCTTCTGAAAGCCCCTCGGAAGCAAAAAAACAAACTGTTACTGCATCGGAAAAACCGGCTGCTGAAAAAAAACAGCCTGAAGCCGCCTCTGCTTCAGCGGAGAAAAAACAGCCCGAAGCTCCATCCAAAGCTGAGCCGAAATCTGCGGAAGAGCCCAAAACGGCCAAACAGACAGAAAAAAAACAGAAAGCGGTGAAAGCTCCTGAAGTATCTGCCGCAGAAGGTGCCGCAAAGACTGAATTATCAGCCAGCGCGCAGGCAAAAAAGCCTTCGGAATCTTCCGCTCAATCTTCAGAACGCATCAGTTCCGGAAAAGATACGCCGGCTTCGCCGCCCAGGAGAGGTCCGGGCGTTGACGGCAAGGTTCAGGTTCTGGAAACCAAGAGAACCGGAGGACGCGCGGGTGTTGTGGCCGGCCGCCGTGTAGACGGCGGTTTTAACCGCCACGGCGGCGCGCAGGCCGGAAGGGGCGGGCAGCGTGATACCCGTCCCGGGCAGTCCAGGGGAGGTTCCCGCCCCGGCGGCAGCCGCTCTGACGGCTCCGGAAGATCCGGTTTCGGCAGGCCGGGCGGCGGCAGACCTTCAGGCCCCAGACCCGGGGGAGCCCGCCCGGGTGCCGGTGCCCGTTCCGGAGGCTCCAGACCCGGCGGCAACCGTTCAGGCGGTTTCGGCGGAGCGGCCTCGGGACCGCATCCTTCAGCCGGCAGAAGCAAAAAGTTCTACAAGGCAAAGAAAACCTACGAAAAACATAAGGAAGAACAGGAGAAGATCTATCATTACTCCAAGAAAAAACAATCCGTTCAGACGAATCCTGTTCCCAGGGAAATTGATATTATGGAGGTTATTACCGTTTCTGAACTGGCACGGAAAATGAACCTTAAATCGTCTGATCTTATATCCAAACTGATGGGTATGGGCATGATGGTCAGCATTAACCAGCAGATAGATGCGGAAACGGCTACCATTCTTGCGGACGAATATGAGTGTAAAGTTAATATTGTCAATCTTTACGATGAAACCATTATAGAATCTGCCGATGACAAGGAAGAAGATCTGGAAGCACGGCCTCCCATCGTTACAGTTATGGGACATGTTGACCATGGTAAGACTAAACTTCTGGACGCCATACGGAATGCTGATGTTGTTGCTGGAGAACACGGCGGTATAACCCAGCATATCGGCGCCTACATGGTTCATACACCCAGGGGGAATATTACCTTCCTGGATACTCCCGGACACTCCGCTTTTACCATGATGCGTGCCCGCGGAGCACAGATTACCGATCTTGTTGTTCTGGTTGTCGCGGCCAACGACGGTGTTATGCCGCAGACTGTGGAGGCCATTCAGCATGCCAAAGCTGCCGGTTCACCCATTATTGTTGCCGTGAATAAAATGGATCTGCCGGAGGCTAATCCGGACCGGGTGAAACAGCAGCTTTCGGAATATGAACTGATGCCTGAAGACTGGGGCGGAACCACTCAGTTTGTTGAAATTTCGGCTTTGAAGAATGAAGGAATTGATGAACTTCTGGATATTCTTATTCTGGAATCTGAAATGCTTGAACTTAAAGCCAACCGCAACCGCAACGCAGAAGGTAAAGTTATTGAGTCCAAGGTGGATCAGGGCCGGGGTATTGTTTCCACAGTTCTGGTTGAAAAAGGTACTCTGAAAATTGGTGACGCGTTTGTTGCCGGTATTTTTCACGGGAAAGTACGCGCCATGTTTGACGACAAGGGTAATCCGGTTAAGGAAGCCGGTCCTTCCATGCCGGTTGAAATACTGGGATTTTCCGGTGTACCGGATGCCGGTGATCCTTTCCAGGTAACAGCCAATGAGCGTGAAGCCCGTATGTACGGAAGCAAACGCCAGGAACTCAAAAAAATGGAAAGCGCCCGGAACGTCAAAAAAATTACTCTGGACAACCTTTACGATTCCATTCAGGAAGGCGAGGTTCAGGAGCTGAAGGTTATTATAAAGGGCGATGTTCACGGTTCTGTTGAAGCACTCCAGTCAACACTGGAGAAGCTCAGCACTCAGGAAATACGCTTAACCTGTATCCGGGCGGCTGCCGGTGCCATTATTGAAGATGATGTCAACCTGGCCGCGGCTTCCGATGCCATTATTGTCGGTTTCCACGTGCGTCCCACTCCCAAGGCTCAGGCCATAGCTGAACAGGAAAAGGTGGAGATCCGCAAGTACAATGTTATTTACGACGCGGTTGAAGATGTAAAGGCCGCCATGGAAGGCATGCTCCAGCCGGACTACGAAGAAGTGGCTGTGGGCCGTGTGGAAGTCCGTGAAACATTTAAGGTGCCTAAAATTGGTACAATTGCCGGCTGTATGGTTACTTCCGGATACATTACCCGGAAGAGCCAGGTGCATGTTCTGAGGGATAATGTGGAAGTTTACACCGGAGCACTGGCTTCTCTTAAACGTTTTAAGGACGATGCAAAAGAGGTTAAGGAAGGATACGAATGCGGTGTCGGTGTGGATGGTTTTAACGACATTCAGATTGGCGATGTGTTTGAAGTTTTTGAGCTGAAAGAAATAGCCAAAAAACTGGGCGAGCCGAAAGCCGAATGAATGAAGTCCGCCTGCGCAGAGTTGAAAGCCTGGTCAGAGAACTTGTCAGCACTCTTATAATGCGCGGAGAAGTGAAAGACCCCCGTGTTGATGCGTCAGTAACCATTACACGGGTTAAAGCCTCCAAAGATCTCACTTCGGCTTCTATATGGGTCAGCTCTTTCGGCGGTGAAGATGCCACCAAACGTGCGGCAAAGGGCCTTAACAGTGCGGCCGGTTTTATTCAGGCGCGTATGGGCAGACAGCTGACCATGCGGAACACTCCCCGTTTAATCTTCAAGCCTGACAACTCCATACGCGAGGGAATGGAAGTTAACCGTCTTATCGATCAGGTTATGGAATAAGAGCCGGGGATAATGCGCGTCTGCCTGTCTGAACACCCGTTACAGAGCTGTTTATGAGTACCCTCTCTCCGCCGTCTGCCGTATTTGTATTGAACAAACCGGAAGGCGTATCCAGTTTTGCGGCGCTGGGAAGTCTTAAACGGACGCTCGGCACGCGTAAAGTGGGGCATGCCGGCACTCTGGATCCCTTTGCGTCCGGGGTGCTTGTAGCCATGTCCGGAAAACTGACCAGAATTGCGCCGCTGCTTTCCGGAATGGATAAAACCTACACGGCAGTATTCAGATTCGGGGAGGAAACAGACACGCTGGATCCCGAAGGAGAGCTTATTGCTGAAGCCCCGATTCCGGATGAAACAGCCATCCGCAGCGTGGCTGTAAATTTCCTGGGTGAGATAAGCCAGATACCTCCGGCGTTTTCGGCTGTTAAAATTAAGGGACAGCGTGCCTATTCCCAGGCCCGCAAAGGAAGGGCTGTCGACATTCCTCCTCGTACTGTGACTGTTCATGAAATGGAAATTCTCGGCTGGACGCCGCCGGATCTGAGAGTACGTATTCGCTGTTCCAAAGGTACCTATATCCGCTCCATTGCCCGTGATTGGGGTCTGGCAGCAAACAGCCGTGCCTACTGTTTCAGTCTGCGCCGGGACGCGTCAGGACCGTTTAGGCTTTCTGAAAGTACCGGTATACAGCAGTGCAGTGCAGATGACGGTATAAGCGCGCCCGCTCTTTTTAAGCTGTTGAATCTGCCTGTGCTCCAGGTAAGTGCCCTGACAGCCGGCAGTCTGCGCCATGGACGGCCGCTGAAGAGCATTCCCGGTTTACCGCTTTGTAATGAGCGCCGGTTTTTACTGATCGACCCTGCCGGTGCGCCGGCGGCTTTTATTGAAAACAGCCGGGGAGCTCTCTCTTACCGCATTGTTTTTGATTGATGCTATCCTTTAACCATAAAGGATTTGAGTGCTGCCGGCTCTATTGACTTCCACTGGCTGTTCATGGCATTTTGAAGCATTGATTTTTTTATTTATCAGGCCCCGGGCCACTGATTTTCCGGAAGGCTTTCAGCTTTCCTCTGAATTGGTAACGATGTACCCGGACGGCACAGTATCGGTCCCCTGATTTTTCAGGAGGTAAAACAGCATCAGCTGTATTTTTATTAAGAGGAGAATGACAACAATGTCTCTCAGCAAGGAAGATAAGGCCGCAGTTGTGGCCGAATTCGGTAAAGACGGCAAAGATTCAGGTTCAACAGAAGTTCAGATTGCCCTTCTTACCAAACGGATCAATGATTTGAAAAATCACTTTGATGCACATAAAAAAGATCACGCCTCCCGGCGCGGACTTTTAAAGATGGTCGGCCAGCGCCGCCGTCTGCTCCGTTATCTTAAACGGACAAATCTGGAAGGCTACAGAGCGCTTATTGCCAAACTGGGCCTCCGCAAATAAGGAATATAAATGCATACAGCAAAAATACGAATTGGAAATGAAGATTTAATTCTGGAAACAGGAAAAATTGCCAAGCAGGCAAACGGAGCCGTTATGGCCCGCTACGGCGGTTCGGTGGTTCTGGCTACAGTGTGCTGCAGTTCTGAATCAGTAGAGGGAATGGATTATGTTCCCTTAATGGTTGATTATAACGAACGCTACTACGCTGCGGGTAAAATCCCCGGCGGATTTATTAAAAGGGAAACGCGTCCCAAAGATAAGGAAATTCTGGTTTCACGGCTTATAGACCGGCCCATGCGTCCCCTGTTCCACAAGAGTTTCGGACGTGACATTCAGGTTATTCCCATGACGGTGTCTACCGACCAGATCCACACGCCGGATGTTGTCGGCATGATGGCGGCTTTTGCATCGGTTATGGTTTCGGACATTCCGTTTAACGGACCTGTCTCGGCCATACGGGTTGCTTCGGTTGAAGGTGAACTGGTTGCGAATCCTACTTTTCAGCAGCTGGAAAAATCAGAGCTTGATCTGGTTGTGGCCGGTAATAACAAAGGCATTGTTATGGTGGAAGGCGGCGCGGACCAGGTGTCTGAAGAACGCATGCTGGAAGCGCTGGCCTTTGCGGAAGGTATTCTGAAAGAGCTCTGTCAGTTTCTGGAAGATTTTGCCGCTGCCGCGGGCAAGAAAAAACTGCCTCTTCCTGAAGCTCTGCCGCCCTTGTCTTTTGAAGATGAAGTGCGCGCCGCAGCGGAGCCTTTGTTTGCCGATGTTGTTTTTCTCGGCGATAAATTTGCCCGTTCCAACGGCGCCAAAGATGTTAAAAAGAAGCTCGCAGAGCAGTTTGCCGACCGTATTGAAGAGTACGGAGAGAACGGTCCTGCGGTGTTTTCCGCTCTTCTGGGAGATATACAGTCCGGCATGATGCGCAGCGCCATTGTGAATGAGTCACGCCGCTGTGACGGGCGCAGCCCCGATCAGATCCGTCCTATTTCGACAGAGATAGGGCTGCTGCCGCGGGCTCATGGCTCCAGCCTGTTTACACGGGGAGAAACTCAGTCTATCGGCGTTGTTACTCTGGGCAGTACGTATGACGAGCAGATTTTTGATGACATTGACGGCGACCGCCGCAAATCGTTCATGCTTCACTATAATTTTCCGCCTTATTCGGTTGGAGAAACCGGCCGGACAGGCACCGGACGCCGTGAGATAGGTCATGGACATCTGGCGCAGCGTGCTCTGGAACCCATTCTTCCCGCAAAGGAAAAATTTCCCTATACCATCCGTGTTGTTTCGGAAATTACCGAATCGAACGGTTCTTCTTCCATGGCAACTGTCTGCAGCGGCACCATGGCTCTTCTTGCAGCCGGTGTGCCTCTTAAAACTCCTGTAGCGGGTATTGCCATGGGACTGATTCAGGAAGGAGACAAAAATGTTGTTCTTTCCGACATTCTGGGTGAAGAAGATCACATGGGCGATATGGACTTTAAGGTAACCGGAAGCAGGGACGGTATTACAGCGTTCCAGATGGATATTAAAGTGGACGGCATCAGCATTGACATAATGAAGAACGCGCTGGAACAGGCTAAAGCCGGCCGTCTGCATATTCTGGGTGAGATGGCAAAAACCATCAGTGAACCTTCTCAGGCCATCAGCAAATTTGCTCCGGCTGTTCTGACATACAAGGTTGATGTGGATAAAATCGGCGCCATTATCGGACCCGGCGGCCAGAATATCCGCGGTATCAGTGAAGCTTCCGGAACCAAAGTGAATATTGACGACGACGGAGTTGTTACAATATTTGCCAAGGACGGCCGCGAGGGAGCTGAGCAGGCCCTGCAAATGGTGAAAAACTTTGTTGAAGAACCTGAAGTTGGCACTGTATACACCGGTGAAGTCAAACGCATTATGGACTTTGGAGCCTTTGTTGAAATTCTTCCCGGAAAAGAAGGCCTTTGTCATATATCCAAGCTGGCTCCTGAACGTGTTGAAAATGTTGAGGATGTTGTAAAAGAAGGTGAAAAGATAAAAGTGCGCCTGGTTGAAATTGACCGCATGGGCCGCCTGAATTTGAGCGTTGTCGACGCTGATAACCCGGACTGGAAACCCTCTCCGAACTCCCGTTCAGGAGGAGGCGGCCGCTCAGGCGGAAACAGGCATTTCCGGCGCTGATATCCGGAGGAAAGCATGGCTTCTGACAGGAAGCTGGCTGTTCCTGTCTGCTGTAAAGAGGAAATGCTGCCTCTTTACGCGACAAGTCAGGCAGCCGGTGCCGATTTAAAAGCGGATATTCCCGAAGCTTTGGAACTGGCTTCGGGAGAACGCATGCTTATTCCCACCGGACTCCGCATGGCTGTTCCGGACGGCTGGGAGGCCCAGGTGCGCCCCCGTTCGGGACTGGCTTTGAAAAAAGGACTGACACTTCTTAACAGCCCCGGCACAATTGATTCCGATTACCGGGGCGAAGTAGGGGTTATACTTATTAACCTCAGTTCCAAACCCGTTTTAATTGAACCTGGTGAGCGTATAGCCCAGCTCGTTATTGCGCCGGTAACCCGTGCCGAATTTACCATGGTAAGCAGTTTGCCGGAGAGCAGCCGGGGAGAAGGCGGTTTCGGTTCCACCGGCACATGAAATACCCTTTACTTGTTCTGCTTCTATTTCTGTACAGTTTAATTCTTTCCGGCTGTGCTTCTTTTTCTGAACATGGAGTAAACCGGCAAACCGGCCCTGTTTCCGCGCGGGACACGCAGAATGCCCGAAACGCGCCGAACGCGCCGCCCCCCCGGAACGCGCCGAACCCCCGAAACGCGCCGAACCCAGAAGAAGGGGGCAGCAGCTCTTCTGCGCGAAAGACTCTCGGAGCATCTGCCTTGCCGAATAATGAATTTGCAGATCCTTTTGATGAATTAGCCTGGCTTTGGCAAACCCGGCGGCTGCAAAAGGCCAGAGCGCGTTTCTGGATGCCGGATGTAGAGAGTTTCAGAAACACGGAGCGCTCCGAAGAATGGAACCTGTGGCGCGGCAGACTGTTCACGCGCCTCTGGAGCGGTTCCGACACAGGGCTTTCCGGTGACAATATTTCAGCCTTGCTCTCTGACGGTGACGACATTTGGGCCGGTACCTGGACAGGGGGCATTGTGAGGATTTCAGAACCTTTGGACGATGTTTTCACGGCCGATTCCGGAGAGGCTTCTCTTGAGGTAAGAACTGTTAACAGGATAAGGCGCAGCGGTGAGCGTATCTGGGTTGTGCGCTACGGCTCTGTTGACTCCTACAATCTGCGCACTTCTGCATGGAAACGCCTGAACAACCTGCCGGTTAACGAACGCCTTCAGGATATTATTGTTGCAGACGGCCGGCTTCTGCTGGCCACTCTCGGCGACGGCCTGTGGGAAAAGACAAAAGCCGGCTGGCGCCGAATTCCAGCTCCCGGTCTGCATATTAATTCTCTTGACGCCGGCGATAATAATGAAATATTTATTTCCACAATGGACCGCGGTCTTTATATTCTGAACACTGCTTCAAATACATGGAGCCGGCCGCCTTCAGGACTTTTAACTACCTGCAACCTGACATCAGTTGACGCCGAGGGTTCTTTGCTGTGTGCCGGCAGTTACGGCAGCGGCGCTTTTCTCTGGGACAGGCGTAATAACACAGTGCGGCATTTTGATTCTGACGTGCTGGGCGAAAAATGGGTTATGGATGTTTTAATTTCCGGCGGCCGGGTATACTTTGCCACTTTTGGAGCCGGCCTGTATGCCTGGGACCGGGCGGCAGGGAAGGGGAAGAGTTTCAATATAAGCCATGGCCTTCCCACTTCCGATGCGGCATCACTGGCCATGGGTTCTCAGGGCAGTATCTGGGTTGGTACTCTGGGGGGAGGACTGATTCGCATTCATGAAGGCTATTTCGGGATGACTTATGAGTGATACACGCTGCTCAGCACACCGTTTCCTGCCGTTGAAATTTTCATCATTGCTGCTCGACAGATATATTGCGCGCGAATTCCTTTTATCATTTCTGGTCAGTTTTCTGTTTTATTTCTTTGTCTTTTTTCTTAATCAGCTGCTTCTTATGGCTCAGCAGATCCTTTCCAAGGGGATTCCTCTTGGTAAGGTAATGCGCCTTATGCTCTATTCTCTGCCTTCTTTTATTACTCTTTCCGCTCCTTTTGCCACGCTTACAGCTGCTCTGATGGCCTATGGCCGCTTCTCTTCCGATAACGAAGTGCTTGCCATGCGCACAGCAGGATTTCCCCGCTTTACCATTTTCCGGCCCGTGCTTGTTCTGGGTATTATCCTGGCATTACTGTCATTCGGCATTAACAATATTCTGCTGCCGGCCGGTACCAGAGCCTTCCAGCGCCTGTGGATTGAACTGAGTCTGACATATCCGGGTTTGGAACTGGAGCCTTTTTCCGTCCGCAGTTTTAAAAATTCCATTATTGTTACCGGAGCTATTGATCAGGAAGGGATTCATCCCATGATGATTATTGAACGCGATAACAGCGGAAACCGTAATTCAATTGTGGCGGCAGTGGCATCGCCGGATATACGCGCGAATTCCGGTACCTTCCCCGGCTTCCGCATGCAGCATGTTTTGTCTCTTATTCCTTCTTCTGCCAACATGGACAGCTGGACCTGGAGTCAGGCGGATTCCATGGAGTACCGTCTGCTGACAGAGTCGTCTGTCATAATAGATCAGCAGTCAAGTCCCTCAAATATGAAAGTAGGGGAAATACACAGGGTAATTCTTAAAAAGAAAGAATCATTTGAAAAAGTTAAACAGGCTCATTTCAAAAAAGTACAAAAAGAATACAGAACCCTCTCCGATAATTACGCTTTATTCCAGACCGGCGCTTCAAATTACGGAGAGCAGAATTCAAAGGATTTAATAAAAAACAGCTACCTCCGGTATATGAACCTGAACAAGCAGAAGCCCTCCGACAGTTCTCTTCAGCGGTGGCGCCTGGAATACTATCAGAAGTACGCTATTCCTTTTGCCTGTATTCCTTTTGTTGTTATTGCGTTTTCCCTGGGACTGACAGCGCGGCGCAGCGGCCGATCGCTGGGGTTTTTTCTGGGCCTTCTTCTTACCACGCTATACTGGGCGCTTCTTGTCCTGGGGCGTTCTTTGGGGCTGAAAAGTAATATTTCTCCGTTCGCGGCCATGATTGTTCCGGATCTGCTTCTTCTTGCTGTGGGTATAGGACTGTATTTAAGGCGGAGTCTGGCATGAAACTGTCGATCCGTCCCTTTAATTTTCATCTGAGGCTCTTCCGCCGCTTATTACTCCGCGAGTTTGTTCTGTTTTTCCTGCTGGGAGTGCTCTTTTTTGCCCTTATACTCATTCTGGGAGATATTTTTACAAACCTGTGGCGTTATTTAAACCGTGATATTCCTTTCAGCCGGGCCATAAGTGTCAGTTTTCTTTACGCACCCAAAGCACTTATCTACGCTTTGCCCATAGGCTCCATGTTTGCCGCGGCTTTTACTTTGGGAATGCTCAGTTCCCGGAATGAACTTATTGCCGTTTTTACAGCCGGCGTTCCCTTAAGACGTTTTGTGGCTCCCATGCTGGTTGTGGCTGCTCTTCTGAGCAGTTTTTCCTATTTTTTCGAAGACCACGTAGCCATACCCTTAATGCGTACACGCAAGAAGGTTTCTGATGAACTTCTTGGCATACAGAGTTCTTCCAGCCGCTCCAGAGCTGTTGCCATATCCAATCACGGCCGTATTGTTTACTACGCTGA